>JAABUS010002660.1_pt1 | contig 32854 bp, 20 predicted proteins | sample 5560161 | NCBI WGS metagenome assembly JAABUS01 (sample SAMN10711885, study PRJNA513376) | rock metagenome | isolation source: Antarctica rocks | place: Antarctica: Victoria Land, Trio Nunatak nord | collected 2016-01-04 | reverse complement strand
GCCGCCTTCGAGGCCGAGTAGGGGAGCAGGGTCGGGTTGCCCTCCTTGCCCGCGATCGACGCCACGTTGAGGATGCGTCCGTATTTGCGCGCCAGCATCCCGGGGACGGCCGCCTTGCTGAAGAGGAAGGGGCCGAGGACGTTGACGTCCAGCACCAGGCGCATCTCGTCGAGCGTCAGATTCCAGCTCAGGTCGGTCCGCCCGGTGATCCCGGCGTTGTTGACCAGGATCGTCAGGGGTCCGAGGTCGGCCCCGATGCGTTCGACCGCCGCGGTCGCGTCGGCCTCGGACCGGACGTCGCCGACGATGGCGATTCCGCCCAGCGCGTCGGCCATGTGCGAGGCGCGGTCGACGTCGGCGTCGAACACCGCGATCCGGGCGCCGGCGAGGGCCAGCCGCCGGGCGATCCCGGCCCCGATCCCCTGCCCCGCACCGGTCACGAGGGCCACCTGCCCCGAGAGCCCGAAAAAGTCAGCCATGCCCCTGTCGGATGAGCCATGCCCACCCCTCCGTGATGACTTCAAGAGGCTTGATTCTAGTTGCCGACCGACCAGCGGGTTCCCCGGACCAGGGTCTCGACGAACTGGGGAGTCTTCATGGCGTTGAGGTCGTGACCCAGGGCGGTCTGGAACATGCGTCCCTTGCCGTATTCGGAGACGAAGAGCAGGGGCTGTGGCTTGCCCTGGTAGTCGCCCTGGGCCAGGACGTGGATGTTGTCGTGCAACTTGAGGTTCGTGTACATCTCATCGCGCGTCGTGAACGTCGGGCCGATCCCCTTGGTGATGGGATGGTCGGGGTCGACGACTTTCACCTCGAAGTCACCGAATGCCGGGTGGAAGGTCCCACGCTCGGGGAATGAGGTCCCCTTCGAGCGCCAGGTGCCGCCGACGAGCTTGTCGTATTCGTCCCACCCCGGGAAGGCGTTGTCCGCGGCATGGACGACGACCAGCCCGCCCCCCTGGCGCACGAAGTTCAGGAAGTTGGCCTCGCGCTTGACTTCCCAGCGCGGGTTGCGATTCAGGTTCAGGACGAGGACACGATAACTCGCCAGCTTTTCGGGATCGGAGAGGATCGGCGCATCGGGGTCGTCGGAGACATCGACCTGGAAGCCCCCCTTCTCGAGCATGGACTTCAGGTACGGCGTGGTGGCCTTCCAGTCGTGATTATTCACGCCGGTCAGGATCAAGGCCCGCGTCGGGGCCTTGGCGTCTTCCTCGGCGGAAAGGTGGGCTGCGCCCGTCACCAGGAGAGTCGCGGCCGTTGCCAGCAGGAGAGTTCGCACGTCGGGGGCCTCGCGATCGGGAATCGGTGGAGAGATCGGCTCGGGTGCCGCACGGGATCGACCCAAACTTAACGCGCCGACGTGCCGTTGGCCACCTCGGAGGTCGGATCGGGTTGGCGTCAACACTGCCGCACAAAGACTTTACCCTCCCGCAAGCACGCATGCGAGAAACGGGAGGACGGTTGCACGGGGCGCCTCGGGCGTCTATGTTCGGCGGTACGCGAGGCCTTGATTACCCACCGGCATCCGGGCCCTTGGCGGAGATGAGCCGTCATCCGCGGCCCGAAACGTCCTTACCTCAGGAAAGTCCCACCCCATGCCCCGCATCGATCTTTCTCGCCCCCGGATCGCCGCCGCCGTGCTGGTCGCCCTGGCCACGACGGGCCTGGCCCTGGCCCAGCAGGCCGCGCAGGTCGCGGGCACCCTCGACGGCCACACCGACCCGGTGTATGCGATCGCCTGGAGCCCCGACGGCAAGACGCTCATCACGGGCGGGTTCGATAACACGGTCCGGCTCTGGGACGCCGCCACCCGCAAGGAGATCAAGAAGTTCGAGGGGCACTCGAACCTCGTCCTGGCGGTGGCCCCGTCCCCCGACGGCAAGCAGATCCTCTCGGGGAGCCTCGACAAGTCGGCCAAGATCTGGTCTGTCGCGAGCCCGGGGATGCTGAAGGACCTGGCCGGGAACCCCGCCGGGGTCCACGGCCTGGCGGTCCGCCCCGACGGCAAGCAGGCCGCGGCCGCCTCGGCCAAGACGGTCAAGGTCTGGGACCTGGCCGCCGGGACCCCCGTCAAGGACCTCGACGGCCACGCGGGAGACGTCGAGTCGGTCGCCTGGCGGGCTGATGCCGGGCAGATCGCCTCGGGCGACAAGGCGAAGACCATCCGCCTCTGGAACGCGGCCGACGGGGCCCCCCAAGGGGTCATCGAGACCCCCGCCGACACCGTGCTCGGCCTGGCCTACCTCCCCAACAACCAGCAGCTCGTCTCGGCCGGCTCCGACGGCCTGGCCAGGCTCTGGCAACTCCCCCTCACCGAGCCTCGACTGATCGACGCCAAGGGGGCCGTGGCCGCCTTCGCCATGAGCCCCGACGGCGCGAAGCTCGCCACCGGGGGTGCCGACATGGTCGTGCGCGTCTGGAACGCGGCCGACGGGGCCCTGATCAAGGAAATCGCCGGCTCCGACGCGCCGATCACCGCGTTGGCGTTCAAGGGGGACGGCGTCCAGGTCGCCTTCGCGCTGGCCAGCAAGGTCGTCCGGATCTGCAACGTCGCCGACGGTGCCGAGGTCAAGAGGACCGCGGCACTGCCCTCGCCCGTGACCGCCCTGGCCTTCCGCGCCGACGGGGCGCAGGTCGCCGCGGCGGGCGAGGATAACCAGATTCAGGTGGTCAACGCCACCGACGCCGCGGTCCTGAAGGCGATGCCCGGCCATGCCGCGAGGATTCATGCCCTGGCCTTCGCCCCCAACGATCCGAACCTCCTCGTCTCGGCCTCCGCCGACAAGACGGCGAAGCTCTGGGACATCACCATGGGCAAGCCGGTCCGCGACTTTGCCGGCCACGCCGAGGCCGTGCTCGCCCTGAACCCGAGCCGCGATGGGACGAAGCTCGTGACGGGCTCGGCGGACAAGACCGTCAAGGTCTGGACCGTCGCCGACGGCAAGAACGTCGCGACGGCATCCGGGCACGCCGGGCCGGTCCAGGCGGTCTTCCTCTCCAACGACGGCACCAGGATCGCCAGCGGTTCCTCGGACAACTCGGTCCGCGTCTGGGACGCCGCCGCCGGCCGCGAGCTGCAATCCCTCTCCGCGCACGGGGCAGCGATCCTGGGCGTGTCGATCCTCCCCGACAATGCGTCGGTCGTCTCCGCCGGGCTCGACAACAAGGTCCGGGTCTGGAAGCCGGCCGCCGTGCGGGTCTACGCCGGGCACGCGGGGCCCATCTTCGGGGTGGCCGTGCATCCCAACGGCTCGCAGGTCTACACCGCCTCGGCCGACAAGACCGTCAAGGTCTTCGACGCCAACACCGGCGCCGTCGTCCGCTCGCTCGATGGCCACGCCGACGCCGTCCGGGCCGTCGCCCTCACGAAGGACGCCACCAAGGTCGTCACCGGCTCGGCCGACAAGACGATCAAGACCTGGAACGTCGCCGACGGCAAGCTCCTGCTGACCTCCCCGGCGCAGCCGAACGCCGTCCTGGCGCTGGCCACCTCCGCCGACAACAAGCTCGTGGCGGCCGGACTGGCCGACAACACGGCCAAGGTCTTCGACCTGACCCAGACCGACCCGGCCAAGGCCGAGCGCCAGTTGATCTCTGGCCATGCCGGCCCGGTCCTCGCCGTGGCGATCCTCCCCGACAACGCGGCGATCGTCACCGCCTCCGAAGACAAGACGGTCAAGGTCTGGCCCGTGATCGCCCCCGGCCCCTTGAAGGACCTCGTCGGACATCAGGCCCAGGTCTACACCGCCGCCTGGTCCCCCGACGGCAAGCAGGCCGCCACCGGCGCCGCCGACAAGTCCCTCCGCCAGTGGGACGTCGAGAAGGGGACCCAGATCCGCGCCGTCGAGAAGGCGCACGAGAATGTCGTCTATGCCCTGGCCTATAGCCCCAAGGGAGACCTCCTCGTCACCGGCGGCGACGACAAGCTCGTGAAGTTCTGGAACCCCGCTGACGGCAAGGAGCTCCGCAAGAGCGCCGGCCATGGCGCCGCCGTGTACTGCCTGTCGTTCCATCCCGACGGGACCAAGCTCGCCTCGGGCTCGGTCGACAAGACCATCCGCATCTGGAACGTGGCCGACGGCAAGGAGTTGAACAAGCTCGACGGCCATCCCGACGACGTCTATTCGGTGGCCTTCAGCCCCGACGGCAAGCGTCTCGCCTCGATCGGCTACGGCGGCAACCTCTTCCTCTGGGACGTGGCCACCGCCAAGGCGATCTCCAACCAGAAGATCGCCCCCAACACCATGACCTACAGCGTCTCCTGGAGTCCCGACGGCAAACAGCTTGCCATCGCCGCCTCGGACAACAAGGGATATATCCTCAACGTCCCTTGAGACGGAGGGCGGGAAGCGCCGAGTCTTGTGAACGCATCCGCAGTGCGGACCGGCGCGCCAATAACGTGCTCCGGTTGCCCGGACCCGCCGCAGCGGGTCGGGTGAAGCGCGGTGCGCACGGGCATGCGGCCGGGGCGTTTCCCTGAAGCACAAAGGGCACGGCCCGCGAGTGTCCGCGTGCCGTGCCCGGTGCTTGGGAGAGCCGTCCTGGGTCGAGGTTGACGAGGGTCTCTTACAACGTGAAGTGGAAGGTCTTGGTGATCAGACGCCAGAGCCACCAGCCGAGCGTGTGGGTCCCCCCGTCGATCTTGGCGAAGCCGCGCAAGCCGGGTTGGAGGGCCAGCTTGGAATTGTTGACGGGGATGATCACCTCGTAGACGGCGGTCAGGGGCTTGACCTTCCCGGTCTTCTCGTCCTGCTTCGTCGCGATCTCGCCCTCGGCGAGGTTCGACAGCTCGACCGGGATCTCATCGCGGTTTTTCGGGGCCACCTCGGCGACGTAGCTCCGGCGGGTGACCTCGGCGTCGCCGTAAATCTTGATCCAGGCGCGGCGGTCGCGGCGGACCAGGTCGATATCGGACTGGTCGAGGATCATGTGAGCTTCGAGGAAGTGGGGGTCGCCGACCTCGCAGAAGGGTTTGCCCGGCTTCAGCCACTGGCCTGTCGTCTCGGGATGCGGGACCCCCATGACATTGCCGTCTCGCTCGGCGTACAGGGTGAGCTTGCCGATCTGATCGTTGACCTTCTCGATGGCCGTTTCCAGGTCATTGGCCATCTGGTGGTGCTGCAACGCGAGCAACTTGCTTTCATGATCGGGGCTATAGCCGAACCAGAGCGCCTTGTGGAAGTTGACGGCCTGCCGCTCCTGGAGCTCCATACGTTCGCGAATCTTCTCGGGGTTCGAGAGGGTGGCCAGGATGGCCCCCTTCGGGACCCATTCGCCGTCGCGGACCTTCATCTCGACGAGACGGCCTTCGACTTCCGCGTAGACCAGTTTGGGCCTGGCCGTCATCAGGACCAGCGTGCCTTGAACCCGCAGCGGGGTCGGGATCAGGAGGATTCCGGCCACCAGGGCGACGAACACCGCCGCGAAGCTCGCCGCTCGTGCCTTTTTCACCTTGCGCATCCTCCCGGGTGTACGGGCAAATTTGACCATCTGGTACAACGGCATCCCGACCAATGGGATCAGCGAGCAGACCGCCATGATCGCGCTGATCGATCCCAACTTGTACGGCTTGAGGAACTGATAGATGAAGAACAAGATGCTGAAGGTCACCACGATGCGGTACAGGTAGCTGCAGACGGCATAGCTGACGAACAGGGATCGGCGCGACCGGGGCATGTAGCTCTGCACGGGGATTTCCAGGCCCAGCACCTTCTCCTGGAACAGATACGTGAAGAACTGCGTGCTCTTGATCCGCAGGTTGGGGATCTCCAGCCAGTCGGACATGACATAGTAGCCGTCGTAGCGCAGGAGCGGGTTGGCGTTGAAGAGGATCGTGTTCACCGAGCAGATGATCATCGTCGCCAGGCAGAGGCTATTCAGGAGGCCCTGCTCGGTGTTGAACCAGACGAAGGCCGCGATGCTGGCCAGGAGGCATTCCACGTAGATGCCGGCGGCCGAGATCCAGATGCGCTTCCACTTGCTGGGCAGGAGCCAGCTATCCGTCACGTCGCAATAGAGCGCAGGCGTGAGGACCAGGAAGAGCATCCCCATCTCGTGGACCTCGCCGCCGAAGTGCTTGGCGGTGAGGCCGTGGCCGAACTCGTGGATGATCTTGACGATCGCCAGGCTGCACCAGAAATAGAAGATGGTGTGCCAGTTGAAGAAGCTCTGGAAGTCGGGCATCCGCTGAGTGAACGTGCTCCACTGGCTGATGACCAAGGTCAGCGCCGCGAGCATCATGCCGACGCTGAAGGTCGTGAAATAACGTGTGAAGATCCATCGGAAATAGGGATACATCCCCGACAGGAGCTTCTCCGGGTCGAGCACGGGGATCTTGATATAGAGGATGTTGGCCAGGAACTGCCAGACCTTCTTCCACTTGTTCTTGCGGCGGCGGGCGATCAGCGCCTTGGCCTGGTCGGGGCTGTCGATCTGCACGATCCCCGCCTCGTGCAGCTGCGCGGAGAAGCGCGTCAGGTCTTCCATCGAGATTGTCTGCGGGCGATATTTCCGCTCGAAGGCCTTCTTGACGTCGAGGAGGGTCTTCGTGCCGTCGAACTGCTCGAGCAGGAAATATTCCTCGATCTTGAACCGGAAATACTTCAGCGCGATGGGGTCCTTGACGACGTAGTGCGTCATCCCCTCGTAGAACTGCGGCTGGACGATGAGGTCGCGGCGCAGCTTGACCCGGAGGTGCTCGGCCGCCTGCCCGGCGGGCGGGGCGGGGGACAGGGTGGGGGCGGAGCTCATCGGTCGACGTCCCTCGAGACTCGGTGAATCGGGGCGAGCGGGGGCCCGTCCTGGCGAAGCGTCGGGCTCGGCCAGGACGGGTCGTCAGCGAGGCAAGGGGGGGAGGCCGGCCCTCACCCCCACGGTGGGCGCGGGGGGCGGAGCGGGTGCGGTCGGGGCGTCTTCCGGGGCCAGATAAATGGTCATTCTAGCCTTCATGCCGGGCAAGAGCTCATGACTCTTGTTGTCGAACTCGGCATAGATACGCACGGCCGTCTCGGCCTCGGGGAGGATCTGCGGGTCGACGAAAGTGATCTTGCCGCGAAACCTCTTGTTCTCGATGGGCAGCGGAATGCCGCCGTGCGCCCGGTCGAGCCGCGGTTGGATTTCGACCACTCCCCCTTCCTTGACGCGGTGGAGGAAGTCAAGCGGGACCCAGGTCCAGACGCGGAGCCGGTCGAGGTTGCCCAGGGTGACGACCGCCTCATTGGCACGGACCGTCTCGCCCGGGTTCTTCGTCCGATGGATGACCACGCCGTCGAAGGGCGCCCGGATGGTATGCTCGTCGAAGGCCTGTTCCGCCAGCCTGAGGTCGGCCTTGTCCTGCTCGACCTTCTCCTCGGCCTCGATCATCATCGCCTTGAAGACGTTCACCTCGGCCTCGGCCTTGGTCTGCTCTTCCTGCGAGACGTATTTCGGGTCGCGGTCGATCAGGCGCTTGTTGCGGGCGACGACCGCCACCGCCGCGTCCTTCTGAGCGACCGCCCTCATTTGGGGCCCCACGTTCTTGGCGGCCAGTGCGGACTTCGCCACGGTCAGTTTCGCGATTTCTCTGTGGAGATAGCCGATCGGCTTGCCGCGGACCGCAGTCATGCCGATCTGCAATTCCATCCGCTCGATCACCCCTTCTCGGAGCGCCGAGACGTCGGATTTCTCGATCCAGTCGATCGTCGCGTCGTCGACGACGATCGTTGGCTGCGCCGCCGATCGTCCCGAGCTCGGGGGGGCCTGGGCGATCGCGAGGGCGGAGAGGGCGGAAACGAGGCTGGCGGCCAGGGCGGCGGCTTTGCGGTACGTAGGCATGTCGAACCTCCGAGGCGGGTCGGTGTGTCAAGAGGGTGGGATCGCCCCCGGCTCGGGGGGCGAAGATCGGTCAAGGCGATCACGTCAGGAACGGCCAGCGGAACAGGATCGTCTCGTAGAAGACGTGGACCACGTCGCGGAGCATCACGTAGGCCAGCCGGGCGTGCCCGCAGTTGACGCGGGCCCGGACCTCGGAGCCGGGCCGGAGCTCGCGGTTGCGCTTCAGATAATCGTTGCGCACCTTGTCGCTGAACCCGACCGTCAACTTGACCACATGCTTGCCCTCGACCGTCTCCGCCTTCGCGGCGACCCGGCGGACGATGCCCGGGTAGCGGTGCTCGGGGTCGGTCGCCGTCACGAAGTAGGCGGAGAGCGTCGAGCTGGGGGGCTTCTCCCCCCGCTTGATCTCCTCTCGGAGCCGGGCCTGGGCGGCGTGGATCGGCGCCATGTCGTCGTCGGGGACTTCGACCTCGAGGACCCATTCCCCCTCGATTGCGGCGACCGAGACCAGCTCTTGACCGATCTCGACCGGCCTGCCCAGCAGGTTCTTCTTGACTTCCCAGGTCGTGACGATCCCGTCCTGCGGCGAGGTGACCGTCAACGACGCCAACTGCTCGTTGATGAGCTCGATCTGCTTCTGGGCGCCCGCGGCCGTGATCCTGGCCTCGGAGAGCTGGCCGCTCAACTGGCTGAACTCGTTGGGCCTGGAGCTCGACCGCTCCGTCTGGGGTCGCAAATAGCTGATCTGGGAGCGGGCCTTCTCCATGGTGGCCATGAGCTCCTTCAACTGCTTCTCCAGCTCCCGGCTCTCCAGCTTGGCCAGCACGTCCCCCTTGCGGACGCGCTGGCCGTGCTCGAACGGGACGTCGACGACGATCCCCGCGAGCGGGGCGTAGGTGATCCGCCGTTCTTCGGGGAGGAGCGAGCCTCGGCCCTCGATCGTAAGTTGCCAGGGGACGAACGCCATGACCAGAATCACGGTGACGATCGCGAGCATGACCCCCGCGATCTTGGCGAGGGTCCGACCGCGGAAGAACCGCCACGGCGAGCCGACCAGCTTGAGCAGCGGCAGCAGGAAGATCCGGTCGTGCTCCTGCGCGTTCCAGAGCGCAGTCGAGGCGTGCCGAGAGACGACCTCCGTCCGCGCGTGCATGTCGGTCGAGGCCAGCTCGTCGCCGATCTGCTCGGCGACCAGGCAGCCATAGGGGACCCGGTCCTTGTTCGGCTCGGATTCGGGCTTGTACAGGAGCGTGACGATGACGGACTTCGAGCCCGACTCGTCGACGTACATCTCCAGCGCGTCGCGGATGTCGGGGGCGAACCCCTCGGTGTTGCCGGTGTAGACGATGTCCTCGCCCGAGCGGATCGCGACCTTGCAGACCTTCGTCAGCTCTCGGATCAGGTTGGCGCGCTGCTCGACCACCTCCTGGCCGCTGACCGCCTGGACGCTCACCCGGCCGCCGATCTTCATCGCCACGCTCAGGCGGTCGCAGGCGATCAGCCGCTTGCCGTCGTTGGCGACGGCGTACGCGGCCTCTTTCAGGTCGAGCGAGGCGTGGATCTGATGCGTGAAACCTTCGAGCTGGTTCCAGAGCCGCTGCTGCGACATCATCTGCCGCATCTGGCGATTCTTCAGATACGTCCCCGCCAGGTCACACAGGTCGCTGACGAAGCGGAGCGTGCTCTTCTGCGTGGCCGCCCGCCGCGTCGGGTCCATCAGGATCTCGACGAGCCCGACCACCTGCTTGTCCACCGTCATCGGCGCGATGATCAGCGAATAGTTGGTGGGATTGCCGGCGTTGGGGACCCCCTCGACGGATGCCCCCGGCGGGATGATCTGCGGCTGCGACGCCTGGACCATGCACCCCAGGAGGGCGTCATGCGGCTGGGTCCGGGCCCGGCTGTCCATCAGCCCCGTGAGCCGGAACTCCAACTGATGCTGGAGCTTGAGGTTGCCCTTGGCGTCCATCAGCCAGAGTGCCCCGCCCGACGCCGCCACGGCGGCGACCGATCGGTTCAGGAACTCGACGTAAAACTCAGAGGGCTGCATGTCCGACTCGGCCAGATCGGCGATCTCGGCCACCAGCTTGCGGATCTGATTCTTCGTCTGCTCGAGCAGACCAGGATCGACGGTTTCTTCCGGCATGGTGGTTCCGGGTGTTTGAGCCAGAGTCCGATTCGCCTCGACCTACGCTCGCCCCCACGCCAGCTCGGCCTAGACCGCTGGCGTGATCGATTTGGCACATTGACAACGGGACATTCGACATGCGAACTTTCCTACCGATTTTTTGTCCGGCGTTACGCCACGCGGTTCCCGACGGCGACAGTCCGGACATAACTCTTTAACGATGGGATGACTACGTCGTACAATGCCCATACGCGGAGGGGACGGGCACCAAGGATTCCGGGCGTTGGAGTTTCGATGCAGGGCGGAACTCGGTGTCTGGTCACGGGTGCGGGCGGCCTCCTGGGCAGCCATATCGCCGAGCGGCTCGTCGAGTCGGGCGAGCGGGTCACGGCCCTGGTGCGGAGCTCGCATGGGGACCCCTTCCTGAAGTCGCTAGGAGTCGAGATCGTCCGTGGCGACCTGACCGACCCCGCCACATGCGCCCGGTCCGTCCGGGGGATGGACGCCGTCTACCACTCGGCCGCGAAGGTGGGCGACTGGGGACCGTGGCGCGAGTTCCAGGCCGGCTGCATCGATGCGACGAGGAACCTGGCGGAGGCCTCGGCCTCGGCGGGCGTGGGACGATTCCTGCACATCAGTTCGACGAGTGCGTATGGCCATCCGGCGGAGCGGGGAATCCCCATCACCGAGGAGGACCCCCTCGGGAGAGGCATCTGGGTCTGGGACCCCTACACGCGGAGCAAGGTCGAGTGCGAGAAGATCCTCTGGGGACTGGCCGAGACGCGAGGGCTCTCGGTGACCGTCCTGCGGCCGAGCTGGCTGTATGGCGAGCGCGATCGGACGACCGTGGCCCGGCTCGTCTCGCGGCTCCGCGCGGGGAGCGTGCCCCTCATCGGGCGCGGCGACAACCCGCTGAGCGCGATCTATGCGGGGAACGTCGCCGACGCGGCGCTCCTGGCCGTGCGTGACCCGAGCTCGGCGGGCGAGGCGTACAACATCAGCAACCAGGGGCGAATCAGCCAGGCCGAGTTCCTCAACCTCTTCGCCGAGGCCGCCGGCGCGCCCCCCGTGACCCGACGCGTCCCCTATGCCCTGGCCTACGCGACGGCATTCGTCCTGGAGGCACACGGCCGCTCCACACGTCGGGAGCGACCCCCGTTGATCAGCCGGTATGCGACCTGGCTCATGGGCCGCAACCTCGAGTACAGCACCGCCAAGGCCGAGGCCAGGCTCGGTTGGACCCCCGCCCTCGATTACCGCGAGAGCATCGAACGCTCCGTACGTTGGTATCTCGACGCCCAGGACGACTCGTCCAGGCGACTCGTCTCCTCCTGAAGCTCGCGAGGAGCCGGGCTCGACCGCTTCGAGAGATGGACTCATTTCCCGGGCCCTGCCCCTTGTCGAACCGTTCACCAGCGGCCACGATGAATTGGTCAATTTGGGTGAGCCGTGCCGTCGTTTCGGCGACGGTCGCCCTGTTCCTCCTCGACCTCTCCGCGCCTCATTCCGGGCCAGACCGTGTGCGTCGTCCCGGCAAACCGTCTCAATCTGAAGGGGATCGCATGAGTCGTATCCTGACTGTGGCCTGGGCCGCGGCGCTGGCCGTGGCGATGGGCTCGGGAGCATTGTCCGCCCAGGAGCCCGGCCCGAAACGAGAGGGACCGGCGAATAAATTCCGAGACTTCGCCGAGGTGACCAAGGATGCCGGCAAGATCGACGGCCTGTTCACCCTCTACCGGAAGGATGACCACCTCTACGCCGAGATCAAGCAGAATCAGCTCGATCAGCCGATGATCTGCCCGATCGCGATCGCCAAGGGGATGGCCTCCGCCGGCCAGCCGCTGAACTTCGGCGACGAGTGGGTGATCGTTTTCAAGCGCGTCGGGGACAAGGTCCAGCTCATCCGCCGGAACGTCCATTTCAAGGCGACGTCCGGCACGCCGCTCGAGAAGGCGGTCCGTCAGAACTACACCGACTCGGTCCTGCTCGCGCTGCCGATCCTGAGCATCAACCTCAACCCCGGCGGCCAGTCGGTCGTGATCGACCTGGCCGACATCTTCCTGACCGACTTCGCCGGGCTCGGCATCGGGTCGATGGACCGCAATCGGTCGTCCTGGCACAAGGTCAAGGCGTTCCCGAACAACCTGGAGCTCCAGGTCGAGGCGACGTTCAACGCGGGGCGCATGGGCGGTTCCATGTCCTCCGCCGGCGACGCCGTGGCCGACCCCCGCGGGATCACGGTGGTGATCCACTATAGCCTGGTGAAGCTCCCCGACGGGGGGTACAAGCCGCGCCTGGCCGACGATCGCGTGGGGCAGTTCCTCAGCGCCGTGAAGGACTTCGGCCAGGAGAACACCGACACCCCCTTCGTCCGGCAGATCAACCGCTGGCGCCTGGAGAAGTCGGAACCCAAGAAGTCGCTCTCGACGCCCAAGAAGCAGATCGTCTGGTGGGTCGAGGACACCGTGCCGCACGAGTATCGCCCCTTCGTCGAGGAGGGCATCCTCGAGTGGAACAAGGCGTTCGAGAAGATCGGCATCCGCAACGCGATCGCGGTCCGCTGGCAGGACGTCGCGCGCGACGACTTCGACCCCGAGGATATCAACTACTGCACCTTCCGCTGGATCACCAGCCCTACGACTTACGCCATGTCGTGCCTGCGTGCCAATCCGATCACCGGCGAGATGATCGACGGCGACGTCATCTTCGACGCGAGCTTCGTCCGCTACTGGAAGCAAGATTATGCCGTCCTGACCGGGACCGCGCCGGCCTCGGCGGGGGGTGGTGAGGGGAACACGGTCCCGCTCGATCTGGGCGAGGTCATCAGCCCGATCATGGCGGCGAAGTATCGGTCCGGGATGCTCGCGCCGTCGGAGATGCGTCGTGCCGGCGAGGCCACGATCGCGCCGGGGGGTGCGGACCTCCAGCTCGTCCCGGCCGAGTGGGGAGATGCGCAGACTTTGTTGCAGAAGCGGCTCGCGCGCGGCCGGATGGCCGGTTGCGAGTTCAACTCGGGCCTCCGGCCGGAGATGACGATGGCCGCCCTGGCCCTCGCCGATGCCGGCAAGCCCGACGAGGCGGGCAAGATTCCCGAGGAGTTCCTCGGCCAGATGATCAAGGAAGTCGTCATGCACGAGGTCGGGCACTCGCTGGGCCTGAGGCACAACTTCCACGCGAGCACGATGCTCAGCCCCGAGCAGTTGAACGACACCACGATCACGCGCGTCAAGGGGCAGTCGGGGAGCGTGATGGATTACAATCCGATCAACATCGCACCCAAGGGCCAGAAGCAGGGCGATTTCGTCACGACGACCATCGGCCCGTACGACTACTGGGCGATCGAGTACGCCTACAAGCCGGTCGACGGGGACGAGGCGGCCGAGCTCAAGAAGATCGCCGCGCGCTCGCCCGACCCCGACCTCTCGTATGCGACCGACGAGGACATGGCCGGCAACGATCCCTACGTCCACGCGTATGACCTCGGGTCGGACCCCTCCCGCTTCGCGATGGACCGGATCGTACTGGCCGCGCAACTGATGAAGGACCTGGATTCCAAGGTGGTCAAGGACGGCGAGTCGTGGGCGCGCGCCCGATCGGCCTTCGCGACCTTGTTGAATCAGTGGGGGAATGCCGCCTACCTGCTCACGGCCTTCGTCGGCGGCCAGAATGTCCACCGCGATCACAAGGGGGACAAGGGGTCGCGTGACCCGATCGTCCCCGTCCCCGCCTCGAAACAGCGCGAGGCGTTGAAGGCCCTGAACGAGCAGGTCCTCGGCGACGAGGCGTTCCGGTTCTCGCCCGCCCTGCTCCGCAAGCTCGCCGGCGAACGCTGGTATCACTGGGGGAATCGCTCGCACTTCTCGGGCGGAGGTGGTGTCGATTACCCGATCCACGAGCGCGTGCTCGCGATCCAGAAGATCGTGCTCAATCGATGCCTGTCCGCCGATACGCTGGGGCGGCTCCAGAATCAGGAACTCATGGCCGACGAGGCGAGCGAGCCCTTGAAGATGTCCGAGATTTTCCGGACCCTGTCCGACGGCATCTGGTCGGAGCTGGCCGAGCCCACGGCGGCTGCGAAAGAAAAGGCATCCCCGGTACTCCTCTCCACGATGCGACGCAACTTGCAACGCGAGCACTTGCGCAAGCTCGCTGCGATGGTCGTCGTCGACCGATCGAACCGTTCCGCCGATTCGTTGGGGTTCATGTTCTTCCTCGGCTCGTCCACCATCCCGGCCGATGCTCGCTCGTTGGCCCGACTCCACCTGAGGGAGATCGACGGGCGCATCGGCAAGGTCCTGGCGCGGAAGGATGTCCAGGTCGATGACACGACCCGCGCCCACCTGGAAGAGTGTCACAACCAGATTGAGAAGGTCCTCAATGCGGCCATGACCCTGAACGCGCCCTGACCGTATTCCACAGCCTCGGGAGACTCTGGTGTGGGCATGGAGGCCCGACCTATCCGCTTACCCGTCCTGTCCGGGTTTCTCGACGGACAGGGCGGGTCTCCAACCCACCCTCGCGCGACCGACTCGGGCGAAATCAGAACGGGACCAGCGCCCGAGGATCGCGGACCACTCCCGCGGGCCCGCCCGGCGCCGCTGGCGTAGCCCCCAGGCCTTCGACGGGGAGGACGCAGCGGAATCCCAGGTAAGGGAGCCTCGTCTCGGGTTTCAGCCCCTCGCGCCACGAGGCGATCCAGAGCTTCGAGCCCCCCTTGACCGCGAGCTGTTGCGATCGGGGACGGCGATCGGGCCCGGTGGGATTCACGGCGGTGGTGTTGCGGGCCTGCTGGTAATAGCGCGAGTCGTACCAGTCACCCGTCCATTCCCAGGCGTTCCCGGCCAGGTCGAACACGTTGAAAGGGGAGACATCCTCGACGAAGGACATGACGGGGTCGATCTTGCGTGGAGGCCGTGGCTTCTCCCAGGACGGCGGATTCATGCCCCAGGGATGAATCCGGCCGTCCGGGGTCCGGGCGGCCATTTCCCACTGGGCCTCAGAAGGAAGGCGCTTGCCGGCCCACTCGGCGTAGTTCCTTGCATCGTTCGCGGTGACCATAACCATGGGCATCGCGTCGGCCTCGCCGGGGTCGGACGCGGGCCCGGCCGTGGCCCTTGTCGTGCCGCTGCGCGCGCCGACTTCCTTCTGGAAGAGGGCGTACTGGCGAACGGTGACTTCGTGCTGATCGATGTAGTATGGCGTCAGCGAGACCCGATGTGACGGTCGTTCCGCCGGCTCTCCATCGTCGCGTCCCATGATGAATTCGCCCGCGGGGACCAGGACCATTGGCGCACCGTCGCGGTCGCCGACGATCTCCAGCGGCCAGCCCGAGGCGTGGACGCCGGCCTCCGCCCGCTCGCGAAATCCCCCCGGCAATGGGCGCGTCGGTTGAGCCGGGTCGTCCTGCGGGAGGCCCGCTGCGGCCGGCCGGCCCGGTTCGGCCGGATTGGCGGGCAGCTTCAGCTGGACGTCTGCCGTGGTCGCTCCCGGGCTGACAGGAGCGGTCGCTTCGACAATCAACGGCTCCACCGGGAGGGGTTCCGGCGGCTTCGAAGGTTCGGCGGCGTTGACGGCCACGGCGACGCTGGTCGGGAATAAAGGCAGGTTCAGGTTCGAACGCTCGAGTGCCTTCTGGGCGTCCAGAGCGGCCTTCGATTCGGGGTACGCGGTGGTGACCCGATCGAGCATGGTGAGGGCCATTGACGGGTTCCCGTTCAACGCAATCTGACGCGCCTGGTCGTACATATTGCGGGCCTCTCGTTCGATGCGCGCCTGATCGATGGACGGGCCGGAACCCTTCACCACGTTCGGCTGTGCAGAGAGGTCTTCGCGATTCGCGCCGGACTCCGACGGAGAAAACCTCTGAACGATGAGGAACCCTGCGAGCAGGAGAAATCCTGTGGCCAACCCCCCGATGATTATCCTGGCCTTCTTCCGCGTCCCATACGTGTCGAGCGCGGGGGTCTCTTCCATCTTGACCCTGCCGGAACGTGCCGTAGAGGGTTCTTCGATGGGATCCAGATCCGGCCCCCCCGCGGTTTTTCGCTTGAGAACTCTTGGCTTCTCTGGCGGCGAATTCTTGTTTCTCGACGTCTCGTCCGCCCGTTTCGCATTTTCGGGTGGTTGCAGCCTGGGCAGAGGCGCCTGGGGCGGTATCGGATCACGAGGTCGTTCTGGTTCCAAGGGATAAGACATGAGATCGCCCAGATTGGAAACCGGATCGGTTCTGCTGCCCGGACACGGCATGGTATCGGCGCCATGCGAGCCTACTCAAGATTAACGATCGTAGGGGATATGGACAAGTCGCCGGGGGAGGCCCGAAAGTGCGTCAATGCTGGCGATCCGGACGAAATGAAGAATAGATCATGTGATTATATTTTTTAAAATTATATCACGACACATCTGAAGGAATTGCCTAATGACTCGTACCGCGCCGACATGCATGCATAGGCTACGTACTCCACGGGCTCGTCGGATCTTTGTGATAACGGCCCATTTACAAACGCGACGGCGCGGGGTTTGCGGCCTATGCGACGCATCGAACTGACTGCTCTTCTTGATCTCTACCGGTCACCAAGGGGACTCGTTCATGCTCGCTCGACTCGGGCTCACCTTCGTCGTACTTGCCGCCCTTTTCCACTTCGAGGGCGCCGACCAGGAGGGATTCACCCCCCTCCTTAACGGCGATGATCTGAAATCCTTTGAACTCGTGGCGATCGGCCCCGACACCATGACGATCCACGACGGCGTGATCCGGATCTCGGGCAAGCCGAACGGCTACTTCGCCACCAAAGAAGGGTACAAGAACTACGAGCTGAAGTTCGACTGGATGTACGAACGACCCGAGGGCCTGGAGCCGGGGGCGAAATTCGACGGGAATAGCGGCCTGCTCGTGCATATCGCGGGACCGCACAAGGTCTGGCCCAGGAGTATCGAGGTCCAGCTCGCCAACTCGGACGCAGGCAACATCTTCGCGATCGCGGGGAAGTTCCAGGGTAAGAAAGACCCGGCCGCACAGAAGAAGGCCATCAAGCCCGTCGGCGAGTGGAACGAGGAGGAAGTGACTTGCAAGGACGGCTCGATCGTCTGCAAGATCAATGGCGTGGAGGTCGCACGGGGTACGGGGGCCGAGCCCAATCAAGGTCAGATCGGCTGGCAATCCGAGGGTAGGCCGATCCGGTTCCGAAATCTCAGGATCAAGACGCTCGATTGACCTGGGCTTTCTGTACATATATTCAGTAATCTTTCTGGAACTGACCAATCTTGTCGAGGAAGTCGGCGTTGCTGGGATACTTTCCCATCTGCCGGATTAACGACTCCATCGCCTCGGCCGGCTTCATGCCGGCGAGGCTCCGGCGGAGTAAGGTGACGCGAGAAAGGGTCTCGGCGTCAAGGAGGAGCTCTTCCTTCCGGGTCCCCGATTGCTCCAGATCGATTGCCGGCCAGACCCGGCGGTCGGCCAGTTTGCGGTCGAGGACGACTTCCATGTTGCCCGTCCCCTTGAATTCCTGGAAGATGACGTCGTCCATGCGGCTCCCCGTCTCGATGAGCGCGGTGGCCAGGACGGTGAGCGAACCCCCTTCGTCGAAGGTCCGGGCCGCCCCGAAGAGCCGCTTCGGGATGTCCAGCGCCCGGATGTCAATCCCTCCCGACATTGTCCGTCCCGAGTTCGAGCCCTTGTTGTAAGCGCGGGCCAGGCGGGTCAGGCTATCGAGCAGGATCAAGACCTGCCCCCCCGTCTCGGCGATCCGCTTGGCGCGATCGACCGTCAACTGGGCAAGCCGGATGTGCTCCTCGGTCGTATGATCCGAGGAAGAGGCGATGACCTCGCCGCGCACACTCCGACGCATCTCGGTCACCTCTTCCGGCCGCTCATCGATGAGCAGGACCAGCAGATGCACCTCGGGGTGGTTCGTCGCCACCGCCTCGGCCAGTTGTTGCAGCAGGATCGTCTTCCCCGTCCGCGGGGGGGCTACGATCAGCCCGCGTTGGCCCTTTCCGATTGGGGTCAAGAGGTCCATCATCCTCATCCCCATCGGCTCGGGGCCCGTCTCGAGCCGGAGCCGATCGCGTGGGTCGATGGCCGTCAAGTCGTCGAAGAGGCGCAGATTGAGGTAATGCTCGGGCGCGTGGCCCTCGATCTCGAGCAGTTCGGCCACCCGTGGACCTTCCCCCTGCCGGGCCGATTCTGTCCTGCCCGTCAAGAAAACGCCCTGTCGCAGCTGGAACTGCGTGAGCAACGCCGCCCCGACATACGCATCGGTTTGGGTCGCCTTGAAATTCCGTGCGGGATTTCTAAGAAAGCCGTGCCCTTTGCCTTGTAGCTCTAATACGCCTGAACAGGTACGTTCGGCCACAGTCATGGCTATCGCTCTCGGGCATCGAGGGGGATGGGACGGTAGGCAACTGGCGGAATCGGATCACCCGTGACGATCGGATGAGCCCGCCAAGGCCGCATGGAAGGTGAATCGGGGAATCTGGATCGACCGGCGGGAGAGTACCGTATCGCTACGCGGCCGAACGACACACGTGACAGAGCAGGCGAGACCCGATCCTCGGTCGCTCCATCGCCGGGGTGAGGACGAGTTCCCTCGGGGAGCCGATCACCTAAAGATACCGAAGTGAGACGCGGTCGTCCATGGCCGAGTGCGGAATCGGGGGGCTGCTCCGCCGTCCGATCCCATCCTGAGAGGGTCAGACCTTGCGATGCACGGTCGAGGCGGTCTGCCCCCCTTCGGCGAGGTCCGTCACCGTATAATCACCGAACAGGTTCGGGCTCTCGGCCTGGAGGAGCTTCAGGATGGCGATGGCGACCTTGCGAATCTCCACATCGGCGGAGGGATCGGCACGCATCTCGATGAAGTGCCGCAGGGCGCGGGCGTTGGCCGTGACGAAGATTTTCGTTTCGGTAGCGTTGGGCAGGACGCTCCGGGCCGCCTCACGCGCCTTCTTGCGCCGCAAGGTCTTGTCTTCCAGGCCCGCGAACCTCGCCGCCAGGCCGTCGGCCAGCTCGCGATACGCCCGGCTGCATGCCTGGACGGCCTCCATCCAGACCCGGTGCAACTCCGGATCCTCGGCGATGGCGTCGGGCTCGACGAAGGCGCACTCCGATTCGTCGACGAACCGCTGCGAGAGCTGGCTATAGGCGAAGCCGGCGCGATGTCGGATCAGCTCGTGGGTGAAGGAGCGGCTCACCCCCGTGATGATCAGATTGAAGACGGCGTGCTCCAGCACCGAGCCGTGGCCCACCTCGAGGATGTGGCCAATATAGGCTTGATTCCCACCCGGACGAGGTCGGGCGAAACTGAGGTAGCAGAGTCGGCCGGCGACTTCGACGAGCTTCTCGCCCGCCTCGTCGGTATCGGTCGACCACCGCTGCACGTCGTGGTCGGCCAGGAATGCGGCCAGGGCCTGGTCATCGACCGCCTGGCGGCCGACCAGGTAGACGTTCGGGTCGCGGAGGATGGTGATGGCGGGGTTCGTATCTAAGGTCGCCAAGGCGAACCCTCCCTGGTTCGATCCGATCGTGTCGCCCCTATAACGTCACGAGACGTTATACTACGATTCGCCGATCGGGGGAAACTCGAATTCGTCTCTGCCGGACGAGACCGACGCATGCGGAAGATTCGGCTGCAGAAGACCGGGAACGACCGGCTCGCCGAGCGGTTCTCGCTCGACCTGAACGACGCGCAGCGGGCGGCGGTCACGGCCCCCGACGGGTTCAACCTGATCCTGGCGGGGCCGGGGTCGGGCAAGACGCGGGTCATCACGTATCGCGTGGCCTACCTGATCGCCAAGGGGGCGCCCCCCGAGTCGATCCTGCTCGTCACCTTCACCCGGCGTGCGGCCCGCGAGATGCTCGGCAGGCTCGATGCCCTGATCGGCCCCCAGGCGGCGCGGGTCTGGGCGGGGACGTTTCACCACATCGGCAACCGATTGCTCCGCAGGTCGGCCGAGCGGCTGGGATACGGGCCCAACTTCACGATCCTCGACAGCGAGGACCAGCTCGACTTCATCCGGCTGGCCATGGAAGAAGCCGGGATGGTCGGAACGGGGAAGATGGCCCCGAAGCCGGCGCTCGTCTCGCACCTGATCAGCTATGCCTTCAACGTGCAGCGCCCCCTGACCGAATTGATCGCCGATCGCCATCCGGACCTGGCCGACTGGACGCCCCAGCTGGAAGTGGCCTCGGGGGCGTACGCCAGGCGAAAGCGGGGCGCCAACTGCATGGACTACGACGACCTGCTCGGCCAGTGGGCCCGGCTGCTCGAAGAGTTCCCCGATCAGAAGGCCGCCCAGGGGCGGATGTTCCGCCACATCCTCGTCGACGAGATGCAGGACACGAATACGATCCAGGCCAAGCTGGTGGAGTCGATCGCCCGCGCCGGCCCGGGCAATCTGACGGCCGTCGGCGACGATGCGCAGTCCATCTACCGGTTCCGGGGCGCCAATTACGACAACATCCTCAAATTCCCCGATCGCAATCCTGGCGCCCGCGTCTTCCAGTTGACGGTCAATTATCGTTCGACACCCGAGATCGTCGCGTTCACCAACGCCTCGATCGGGCACAACGTCTCGGGGTTCGCCAAGACGCTCGAGTCGGCCAGGCCAACGGGGATGCGCCCGGTCGTCGTCCCCGCCGCCGATGCCTACGAGGAGTCGGAATTCCTCTGCCAGCAGATTCTCGAATGCCACGAGCAGGGAATCGGCCTGAACCGGATGGCCGTCCTCTACCGGAACCATCACGATAGCATCTTGTTGCAGGCCGAACTGGTGGCGCGGGGGATCAACTACACGGTCCGCAGCGGCCTCCGGTTCTTCGAGCAGGCGCACATCAAGGACGTGCTGGCATATCTCCGGGTCGTGATCAATCCGCGCGACGAGTCCGCCTGGCGGAGGCTTCTGCTTCTCTTGCCGGGGATCGGCCCGGCCAAGGCCGCGGCGGTCTGCGGGAAGCTGGCGGGGGCCCCCGACCCCCTCGCCGCGCTGGCCACTGCCGAGACGATGGCCGCCGTGCCGAGCAAGAGTCGCGGGATGTTCGCCGGCTTCGTCGCGGACCTGAGGGCGATCCTCGCCACAGGCCCCGAGGCGAACCCCGCCGCGGCGGTCGCGTCCGTCTTGAAGGGGGGATACCCCGCGACGGTCCGCTCGAAATACGAGCGCCCGGACAATCGGATCGCCGACATCGAGCAGCTCGCCATCCTGGCCGCGCGTTACGACAGCCTGGAGCGACTGATCGCCGAACTCCTCCTGGCGGGAGACGTCTACGGCATGGACACCCTCTCCGGCGATGAGCCGGGCGAGGCCCTCGTGCTGAGCACGATCCACCAGGCCAAGGGGCTCGAGTGGTCGCGCGTCTTCATCCCCCGCCTGATCGAAGACGGCTTCCCCGGCGCCCGCGCCCTGAACGAGCCCGGCGGCGAGGAGGAAGAGCGCCGGGTCTTCTACGTCGCCGTCTCGCGTGCGATGGACGAACTCTTCCTGACCTACCCACTTACGGTCTCACGAGGCGGTTACGGCCCGACGATCCTCACGACACCGAGTCGCTTCCTGGCCGAGATCGAGAGCAGCCTCTTCGAGCCCGTGGCGCTGGAGACTGATTTCGGCCTCGACCGCGCGGAATCCAGCCCCGTCCCGTCGCCGGGGCACGAGACCTCGCATCCGGAGGAATGACGCGTCATGGACTCGTTCTCCCCCGATGTCGGGCCCTCCCCGGCGTTCGCCACCCCCGAGGCCCACTTCGATGCACTCCGCGACCACCCCGAGTGGACCGATCGCCGGCGTGCCGAGGAGTTGGACCTCCTGGTCCGACGGTTCCCGGCCGATCGCTGCATGACCGCCGTGCAAGCGCGACTGGGAGACCTGAACGGGGGCGACGCCGAGCCGATGCTCCGCCTGATCGAGGCGCATCCGACCCCCGTGCTGCTCCGCGAACTGGCCGAGGCGGTGGTCGCGCAGGTCGATCTAACGCCCGAGCGGGCCTGGGACGCCCTGGCGCTGCTGGAAGGCCACGGGATGCTGGAGGGATACCCCGCCCTCTTCGAGCGGTGGCAAGAGTTGAATGAGGCACTCGACGAGGACGCGTCGATCCACGATCTGGCGGAAGGGTTGGAGGGCGATCCCGACGGCATCTGGCTCGCGTTGCAAGGACTCGGCGCGGTCGAGCCGGAGGTCCGCGCCGAGATCGTGGCGAGCCTGGCCCAGGCGCCCCATGGGCCCGGTTTGATCGAGTTCCTCCGGCTCCTCTGCTACTCCCACGAGCCCACGACCCAGGCCGCGGCGCTCGATGCGCTGGCATCGCTCGCGAGTCGAGACCCTCGGCTCGTCGCCACCTGGACCGCGATCGCGGCCGACCCGCCGGGCCCGGAGGCCGCGTCGCGGGCCGCGCGATGGCTGGGGGCCGGTGGACTCGCCCTCACGTCGGCGGGGACGCTCGACCTCCCCGCCCCGAGGCTCACGCGCTCCATGGTCACCGCGCTCGACGGTCAGGGCCGTGGGGCCGTCGCCCTTTCGACGGAGTCGGGGGGATCACACGTGACCGCCGCATTCTTGTGTGACGTCCGGCAGGGCGTCCGGGAAGCGATCGGGCAGGTCTCCCGCGACCGCGTTGCCGCCGATGCGGTCTTCGGCGAGGTCGCCGGCCAGCCGGACCGCGACTGCGTAGAGGGGGCCACGGAACTGGCACTCGACCTGCTCGCCGGGGGGCTCCTGCTCTGCGGCCCGGCGACCTCCCCCGCCCTCCGCTACTGGCTCGAGCAGACGGTCGGCCCTCGCTTCCGGCCGCGTCCGGTCCCCGTGCCATTCCCGGGTTGGGATCCGTCGTCCGTGCCGTTCGACGAGACTCCCGAGTGTGCCCGGACGGTGCTCGCGGCCCTTCCCACCTGGCTCGATACGTCGCGACTCACGTATGACCTGGCCGAAGAGATCGTCCTCCGCGAAGGGGACTCGCCGCCCGACCCGCGCCGCGACGCCGGAGCCTACCGCTACATGTTCGAGCATCGTCTCGTGGGACAGCTCGAGCTCTACAGGCGGATGCTCGCCTGGATGGCCTCGTTCTGGGAGGCGGCCGGCGATCCCCATCGCGGGACGTCGGCGCTGACGCTCGCCTGGCAACTCGCCGACCCGCAGCATGCCGTCCCCGCCCATCCGTTCACGATCGACCTGACCACCCGCAGTCTTTCGGCCGCGCAAGCGGATCTTCGCAACGGGAACGATCCCCGACGCGGTCCCACCGCCCTCTGAATCGCGTCGGGGTCGGTCCCCATCCCGGATGAGTAAACCCTTTGACGTCCCGACCACCGGCCGTCGTCGGGCTGCGTCTACTTTTTGGCGGACTTGTCCGTCGACCCGGCCGGCTTCGCGGGCGTGCTCTTCTTCTTGTCGTCGATCTTCTTCTTCTTTTCCTTATCCTTCGGGGCCTTGTCGCCCATGGGGGGCTCCTCTCCTGGTTCGGGTCGAAAAGTGTCAGAGCGGAACGTCCTTACGACGCGTCGATCCTGGGCCCTGAGGGCCATGCGAGAGATTGCAGTAAGCACCCGCGCGATTCAAGCCGAAATGCAAAAAAACGGAGGGCCGGGGCGAAAAGACGGAGCGAGCCCGACATGCTGGGGCCGTAGGGGCCATGAGACAGTGCAGTGGACGTGTCGATCTCGAGGGGTTGCGAATTTGAGGTCGGAGCAACGGACAAGCCACTCGGACGCGTACGCGATGAGGTCATGCGTACGCGACCGAGTGGGGAAGTGCGTCGATCTCGTCAGGTCGGTTCGTAGCATCTGCGTGACGACATACGGCAGTCGTCGCCGCTGACGAAGTCGTCGTCCGGGCCGAAGCTTTTCATGGTCTTCAGGCACCAGTAGATCGAGTTGTCGTAGTCGCCATGCGACTCGCCGCCGAGTCCATCGGTGTAGACGTACATCCCTTTGTTCCGCAGGTGCCGGCAAGGGACCTCGGCCTCATCGACGACCGGCAACTCATTGGGGTCGACGCTCGACATGGCAGATCAAGCCTCCTCCCAGTACCGGTTACCGACGGCGGCGAGCAAGGCCCGCTTCACGACGGTCTTCATCAGCGGGACCTTGTAGCCATTCATCGAGAGCGGCTTGGCCCCCTCGACCGAGGCGGCGGCGGCCGCCTCGGCGGTCTCCATCGTGACCGCCTTGCCGGTGATCGCCTTCTCGGCCGCCTCGCTCCGCATCGGGATCGGCGCGACGCCGTAGAGGACCACGCGGGCCTTCGAGACCTTGTCGCCGTCGGTCGTCAGGTTGACCGACGCGAGCACCAGGGGCCAGTCGTGCGCCTGCTTCTCGCGCACCTCGTACGACGCGTTCTTCCCCTTCGACATCGGGATGACGACCTTCGTCAGGAGCTCGCCCGGGGCGATCGTCAGCTCGAGGTCCTCTTCGTTCTTGGGGACCTGGTACAAGGCCTCGACGGGGACGGTCCGCTCGCCCTTCTCGCCCAGGATCGTCGCCTGGGCGCCGAGTGCGATCAGGGGGACGGCCAGGCTCGACGGGCTGACGAAGAGCGCATTGCCGTCGGTCATGAAGATGGCGTGGTAGCGGTTGTCCCCCTCGCGGACGAGGCTCTTGCCGTCCTTCATGCCGAGCAGGCCGTTGCCCGCATGGTAGTACCAGCAGCGCGGGCGCTGGAGGAGGTTGCCGCCGAGGGTCGCCATGTTGCGGATCTGCGGCGTACCGACCTCGAGCGTGGCCTGCCAGAGGGCCGGGTACGCCTGGTGCAGGCCGTCGTGCTTGAGGATGTCGGCGAGCGAGGTCCCCGCGCCAATCGTCATTCCGTCGGATTTCGGGTCGCCGGAGACTCCCCCGAGCGCCTTGATGTCCTTGAGATAGACGACCCGATCGGGGCTGGTCACATAGCCCTTCATCCGGCAGATCAGGTCGGTCCCGCCGGACAGCGCCTCGCTGCGCTTCGAACCCGCGAGGGCCTTGATCGCGAGTTCCGGGCTGGCGGGGCTGGCGTATTCGAAAGTTTTCATGGGTTACGCCTTCCCTTCTTGAGAGGCCGTGGCGAGGGCATTCAGGACGTTGCGGGGGGTCATCGGCCACCGGGTCACGCGGACGCCGATAGCGTTGGTCACGGCGTTGGCGATGGCGGCGGCGGTCGCGATCGTGGGGGGCTCGCCCACGCCGATGACGCCTCGGGACTTCTGGTCGGGGGGATCGTAGGCCTTGACGACGATCTCGGGGATGTCGGACGGGCCGGCGAGCTTGTACATCTCCATGTCGGGGTTGAGCATCACGCCCGTCGTCGGGTCCATGATCCGCTCCTCGAAGAGGCCGTAATTCAGGCCGCCGATGACCCCGCCGTAAACCTGGCTCTCCCAGGTCATCAGGTCGAGGATCAGGCCGGTGTCCTGGATGGCGACGATCTTCTTGACCCGGACGACTCCGGTCTCGATATCGACCGTGACGTCGGCGAACTGGCAGCCGCCGACCCCGACCGACGACAGTCCCTTCTCGAACTTGCCGGTCTCCGAAATCGGCATCATCCCGAGCTTGCGGCAGGCGTCCTTCCAGTCCAGCTTCGCCTCGCCGTTGACCAGGATCTTGCCGTCCTTGAGCGAAAGTTCCTCGGGCTTGGCCTTCAGCCCGGGGGCGATCTTGGCGAAGAGCGCGTCGCGTGCCTGACTGACCGCGGCGAAGCACGGCGGGCTCATCGAGGGAGTGGTCGTCGAGCCGCCCGAGGCCTGACCGGGGGGGAAGGTCGAGTTGCCGATGTTCGACCGGATGTCGGCGACGTTGAGGCCGAGCAACTCGGCGGCGATGATCGCGAGGATGGTCCGGGCACCCGTGCCGATGTCCTGGGTGGCGCTCTTCACCTCGACGGAGCCGTCGGGGTTGATCGTGCAGGTGACCTGCTTGTCCTGCGCCCCACCGCCGCCCCACTGGTGCAAGGCCATGCCGAGCCCACGCTTGATCGGACCCTTGCCGTTCTTGCCGCGCGGCTTGCGGTCTTTCCAGCCGATGAGCTCGGCCCCCATCTTGACCTCGCCCTGGTAAACCGGCGTGCGGAAGTCCCCCTCGGCGAGGTTCTTGAGCCGCATCTCGAGCGGGTCGATCCCCAGCTTGTCGGCCAGGTCGTCCATCGCCGCTTCCATGATGGCGCAGCCTTGCGGATGGCCGGGCGCCCGCATGGCTCGTGCGCCACCGGCGTTGACGAAGACGTCGGAGTGGCTCCGCGTCGCGTCCGGGACGTCATAAACATACGGCAGGGGGAACTGGGAACCGCCGCGGCTCCCGCCGGTCCCGTGCGTCTCGGCGACCAGGGCGACGATCTTGCCGTCTTTGTTCGCCCCGATCTTGACGTGGGCGGTCGCGCTGGGGCGATTGCCCGCGGCGAGGTGCTCCTGGACGCGGTCGAGGAACATCCTCACCGGCTTGCCGGTCCTCTTGGAGAGTTCCGCGGCGGTGAGGCCCCACACGTCGGCGCCGAATTTCGAGCCGAATCCGCCGCCCATGACCTCGGTGAGGACGGTGACGTTGGACGCCGGGACCTCGAACTTGCCGGCGAGTTCCGCGGCGCACACGTTGACGGCCTGCGTGCTCGCCCAGGCGGTGATCTTGTCCGCGCCGTCCCACTTGGCGGTCAGGCCGTGCGACTCGAGGCAGACGTGGGTGACGACCGGGAGGCTATAGGTTGCCTCGATGGTCGCGGCGGCGCCGGCCATCGCCTCATCGGGCTTGCCCTTGGTGGTGGCGCGTCCCTTGCGGACGTTGCCCCCCTTGACGATCTCGGGGGCGCCTTCGGCCATCGCCTGCGACTCGGTGACGGCGTGAGGCAGGACCTCGTAGTCGACCTTGATCGCCCGGGCGGCGTCGCGGGCCTGCTCCTCGGTCTCGGCGGCCACGGCGGCCACGTCGTCGCCCTGGTAGCGGAGGGTCGTCCCCTCCTTGGCGATCGCCAGCACGGCCTTGACGCCGGGCATCTTCTCGGCCGCGGCGATGTCGATCGACCGGACCTTGGCGTGCGCGTGGGGGCTGTAGAGCATGACCCCGAAGAGCGTCCCCTCGGGACGGACGTCGCTGGGGTATTTGGTCTTGCCCGAGGCCTTGCCGAGGCCGTCGAGGCGGGGGATTCGGGTGCCGATGAGGCGGGGATTTTCGGGCCAACCTGCCATGGGTCAGGCTCCTTTCATGGCTTTGGCCGCGGCGAGCGCCGCTTCGAACACACCGATGTAGGTGCCGCACCGGCAGATGTTGCCGTCGAGCCCGCGCTTGACGTCTTCGAGCGTCGGGTTGGGGTTGTGGTCGAGGAGGGCCTTGCACGCGGTGACGAAGCCCGGCGTGCAGTAGCCGCACATCAGGGCGTCGTTCTGGTGGAAGGCGTGGGGGACCCCCTTCTCGCCGGCGTCGAAACTCTCGGTGGTCTCGATCGTCTTGCCCTTGCACGAGACGGCCAGGACGGTGCACGAATACACCGAGTCGCCGTCGACGATCGCGGTGCACGCGCCGCAACTGGCGCGATCGCAGACCCGCTTGGGGCCGGTGACGTCGAGGCGATTGCGGAGCGTGTCGAGCAGCGTGCTCCGGGGCTCGACGGTGCAGGATCGGTCCTCGCCGTTGACCTTGAGCGTCAGCTCGACGTCGCCGGAGAGGAGTTTCGGCTCTGCATCGGCCGCCTTCTGCTCGTCCAGGGCCGCGGTGGCCGTCCCGGTTAGGACGGCGGTGGCCGCCGCCAGGCCAGAGCCTCGGAAGAAGTCGCGGCGGCTCGGCCCGCTCGGGCCGCCTTTGTTCCTGACATCATGTTCCGGCATCAATACGATCTCCCTGGATGCCCCTCGGGGATGGACCTCGGAAGAGACGCCCCCGACCTTATCGTCCCGGGGACGAGGGCCTCGGTAGGATGTACTATGGTCGCCGTCTTTATGGTTCGCAAGGTCTCACCGCGGGCCTTCCGGGCGATTCGGCCCGAAAATCCCGGTGGCTTCGGAAGCACCTCCCGCGGCCTCCAGATTTGTCGACGGTGCCGGGCCGTGTCGCCCTCGCCCCGGCCTCACCGTTCCGACGGCAGGTCGAGCCGAGGACCCCACTCGTTCCACGACCCGTCGTAATTCGAGAGCCGGGTGAACCCGAGCCGGTGCAGGTGGAAGAGCACGACGGTGGCGGCCACGCCCCCGTTGCAGTAGGCGACGGTCTGCCGATCGGGCTGAAGCCCCAGACGGTCGATCCGGCGCCCGATCTCCTCCTTGGGCAAGAAGCCCCCCTCCTCGGCGAAGAAGATCTCGCGAGGCAGGTTGATCGCGCCCGGGATGTGCCCGCCGCGCGGGCCGCGTCGCCGTACCCCCGAGAACTGGCCGGCGTCGCGGGCGTCCAGGAGCTGGAGGTCGGCCTGGCCGAGCCACGCCAGCACGTCGGCGGCCGTCGCCCGCATCTCGGCGAGTGGCTTCGCGCGGAAGACCGCGGGAGGGACGGAGACCGGCCCCGTTTCCACGGGACGGTCCTCCTCGACCCATCGGTTCCAGCCGCCGTCGAGGACGGACACCGCGTCGTGGCCGAAATAGGTCAGCGCCCACCAGAGCCGGGTGGCGAACTGGCCGCCCATGTGGTCCACGGCGATGACCCTGGTCGCGTCGCCGATCCCACGACTCGACATCGCCTCGGAGAACCGGGCGGCAGGGGCGATCTGGGCCGGTACGGGGTCGTCCGGGTCCACGATGTCGGACGTCCAATCCACGAACACGGCGCCCGGGATGTGGCCGGCGAGGTATTCCTCGCTCGCCCCCCGGTAGGTCGCCACTTCGACCCCCGGTTCGAGGGGGCGGGTCGTCACGTAACCGCGGATGTCGACCACACGGAGGTCAGGATCCTTGAGGTGGTCTTGCAGCCAGTCGGTGCTGACCAATGGGTCGTCGGCCATGTCCTGATCTCCCTGGTGGGTTTCCGGCGCGGGAAGGCTTAAGATATCGCAAGCTCGGCCGTTCCCCAAGTGCATCACCCTCGCCCAGAAGATTCGTATGGGACCGGGGTCCGGCCCTCCACCGACGAAGTCGAATGCCGGCGACGAGCCGCGCGCCGTGTCCCGCGCCCTCCGGATCCGCATCAGGTAGAGACTCTCCATGAAATCGATCATGTTCGATCAGTTCGGCGAGCCCGCCGACGTCCTGAGCGTCCGGGAAGTCCCCATGCCCGAGCCGCGTCCCGGCGAGGTCCGCGTCCGGATGATCGCCACCCCGGTCAATCCATCGGACCTGCTCGTGGTCCGTGGCCGCTACGGGGTGCTGCCGAAGTTGCCCGCTTCGGTGGGTTTCGAGGGGGTAGGAGTCGTCGATGCGGTCGGGCCGGGGCTGCTCGGCTGGTTGGTGAAGGGGAAACGGGTCGCGGTCTTGAATAACAAGGGGGGGAACTGGTCGGAGTACGTGGTCATCCCCGCCCGGCAGGCGCGGCCGGTCGCCGACGACTTGCCCGACGAGCAGGTGGCCTCATTCTTCGTCAATCCGGCGAGCGTCCTGGCCATGGTCCGCCACGTCCTGGCCGTCCCGAGGGGCCAGTGGCTCCTGCAGTCGGCGGCCGGCTCGGCGCTGGGGAGAATGGTGATCAAGCTGGCGCGGCACGACGGCATCAAGACGGTCAACGTGGTGCGTCGCCCCGAGGCGATCGACGAGTTGAAGGCCCTGGGAGCGGACGTGGTGATCTCGTCGTCGGACGGGCCGATCGCCGAGCAGGTCCGCCAGCAGACCGGGACCGACGGCGTCCGATACGCCCTCGACCCCGTGGGCGGTGACACCGGGACGGGGGTCTTCGAGTCGCTGGACGCCGACGGGCGAATGCTCGTCTACGGGACGCTCTCGGCCGAGCCGCTGCGGGTCGATCCCCGACGGATGATCGCCGGCAAGCGGGTCGTCGAGGGCTTCTGGCTCGGCCATTGGGTCCAGGAGAGGAATATCCCGCAGATGCTCCTGTTGTTCCGCGAGATCGCGGCGATGATCCGCGCCGGGGTCCTCGATACGGAGGTCGGTTCCTCATTCCCCCTCGAAGCCGTGGGCGATGCCGTACGTGCGGCCGAGGTCGTCGGCCGGCGCGGCAAGGTGCTATTGAAGCCCGCGAGGTCGTGAGCCGTCCGATTCACGATCCCTGCAATCTGACCCGTGACGTGACCGTCACCCCGGCTCTCTCCCGAGCCGATCGTGGAGAAGTCAAACCGGCGCTTGCAGTCTCACGGGTGCCATTCCCCCGAGCGACCGGGATACACGCCAGCGGAGCCAATCCTGCGGCCGGGGGCCGTCAGATGGGTCCCTGATCCGTGCGTGAGTACGGACGAAGGATGCGTAAATGCGTCCTCGTCCCGGTGCTCTGGATTTTTTTGTCAGCAGTGACGCGAAATCACCTCCCCAAGTCTATCCGAATGACGTGGTTATTGGTTAACGTCAAATGACCGGAACCCCTATCTCCTCGCCGCCGGGCCATCTCGAAATGTGTACATAAGTTCACACAACATGATGTTCCATGGTCGAAGGAGACGTACCGATACGAAGGTGGAACCACCAGCCATCGGGCTCTGCGATGTCCAGAGGTTCCCGACCGGACGGTCAGTTGAGTGACGGGAGGTGCTCCGTCGGCGTCGGGAGCATGGATGCGCGCCGAGCGGCGTCCTGTTCATCACCGGAGAGGCCATGCAGATCGATCGCGTCTTCTCCAGGTAGTGGGACGTCTCGGAGCTCACCCATGGCCAAGAAACGTGTCTGCCCGGGAAGCGGGGCCGAGCTGTCATCGGGCGCCGAAGAGGTGGCGAACCCGCCGGGTTCGCCGCCGGGGGCCCGCCGGGACGATCTCGCATCGACCGTCGCACCGGGTGTCCCCGGGAGCGACGCGAGCCCGAGCTTCATCCTCACCGAGGTGACTGGCCCGGAAGAAGGCCGAGAGGCGAAATCGGGGGCCGGGTCGGGATGCGAAGGGCAACCTGACACGATGAGGGTGCCGGAGCCGTCAGAGTCGGCGTCGATGGAGCCGGATCTCGACACCGTCCCGATCTCACCGCCGTGGATTCAGGGGGGCGACTTCGGCGACTACGAACTGCTGGAGGTGCTCGCCCGAGGCGGCATGGGCGTCGTCTACCGGGCGAGGCAGCGGGGGCTCCGCCGCATCGTCGCCCTCAAGATGATCCGCTCGGGTCGGTTCGCTTCCAAGGAAGAGATTCAACGCTTCATGGTCGAGGCCGAGGCGGCGGCCAACCTGGACCACCCCCACATCGTGCCGATCCACGAGGTCGGGGTGCACGAGGGACAGCACTTCTTCAGCATGAAGCTGTTCAACGGCGGGAGCCTGGCCCGGCACGTGCCCCACCTGGTCGGCGACCCGCGATCGGCCGCCCGACTCCTCGCCGTCGTCGCGCGCGCGGTCCACTACGCGCACCGGCATGGAGTCCTGCATCGTGACCTGAAGCCCTCCAATATCCTGCTCGACGACGACGGCCGGCCGCACGTCACCGACTTCGGAGTGGCCCTGCGGGTGGGGGACGAGAGCCACATGACGCAACCCGGGGACATCCTCGGGACGCCCGCCTACATCTCCCCCGAGCAGGCGTCGGGCCGGAGGGGGACGGTGACGACCGCCTCCGACGTCTATAGCCTGGGGGCCATCTTGTACACGCTCCTGACGGGCCGACCGCCGTTCCAGACCGGCTCGGTCATCGAAACCCTGCTCCTGGTCCGCACGCAGGAGCCGATGCGACCTCGGGCGATCCGGCCAGGCGTCGACATCGCCCTGGAGACGATCGCCCTGAAATGCCTCGAGAAGGACCCCCAGCGGCGTTACGCCTCGGCGGAGGCGCTGGCGGACGACCTCGATCGCTGGCTGGCCGGCGAGCCGATCGAGGCCCGTCCCCTGGGCCGCGCAGGACGGCTGTGGCGCCTGGCCCGCCGCCACCCGTCGCTGGCCGCGGCAGGCGGCTTCACCGTCCTGGCCCTGGTGGCGACCACGGCGATCGCCATCGGGTTCGCCGCCTACCGCTCTCGGGCGTTGGCCGAGTCTGAAACCCTACGCCGAGGACTGACGGAGGCTAACCGCAAGTCGGCCGGACTGATCATCGGGCAGGGCCTCACCCTTTGCAAGCAGGGGGACGCCGCACGCGGGCTACACTGGCTGGCGCACGGTCTAATCCTCGCGCCCTCCGATCTTCAGCGCGACATACGGGTGAACCTGACGGCCTGGAGCCCCCACGTCCACCCATTGAGGGCCGTGTTTCCGCATAGGAAGATGGTCTATGTCGTGGCCTATAGCCCCGACGGCAAGGTCGTCGTGACGGGGAGCTCGGACAACTCGGCCCGGCTCTGGGACGCCGCCACCGCCGGAGCGCGCGGTGAGCCGCTGCGACATGCCGGCCGGGTGCGGGCAGTGGCATTTCGCGGCGACAGCCGGGCGGTGCTGACCGGTGGTGACGACGGCATCGCCCAGCTCTGGGACGCCGCCTCCGGCCGACCGCTGGGCCCGCCCCTGCGCCACGGCGGCCCGATACGGGCGGTGGCCTTCAGCCCCGACGGCAAGCTCGCCCTGACCGGCAGCGACGACCGGACGGCCCGCCTCTGGGACACCGAATCGGGCCGGCCGATCGGCTCCCCCCTCGCTCATGACGGCGCGGTCCGTGCGGTGGCTTTCCGGCCCGACGGCAAGGTCGCCCTGACGGGGTCTGCCGACGCGAAGGCCCGCCTCTGGGATGTGGCGACGTGCCAGCCCGCCGGGCCTGCCCTTCGCCACGACGGCTCCGTCTATGCCGTGGCGTTCAGCCCCGACGGTAAGACGGTCCTGACGGGAGGATGGGGCGATCGCAATCGGGACTCGTCCGCCCGGCTCTGGAACCTGGAATCGGCCCCTCCCATCAATGTCCCGTTGAAACATCGGGCCTCGGTGTGGGCGGTGGCCTTGAGCCCCGACGGCAAGCTCGCCCTGACCGGCTCCG
>JAABUS010002659.1_pt1 | contig 32871 bp, 20 predicted proteins | sample 5560161 | NCBI WGS metagenome assembly JAABUS01 (sample SAMN10711885, study PRJNA513376) | rock metagenome | isolation source: Antarctica rocks | place: Antarctica: Victoria Land, Trio Nunatak nord | collected 2016-01-04 | reverse complement strand
ATAGTAAATAGTAATAGTAATAGTAACAAAATTTCAAAGTTAATAGTAATAGTAAAGTAATAGTAAAGTAGTATTACTATATAGTATTACTAAGTATTACTTAGTAATTACTAATTTAGTAATTGAGCCAACACTGCCACACCTCTGGCAAAACTGCGAAGTAGGCGCTCGGCCCGAGCGTGCGCCTGACTCAATCTAACTTGAACAAGCGAGACTCCGAACCCGATCTTTTATATCGTCAAGCTGCAGCTGCGGTGGCATGGCTTCTTGCACGTGGGATTGCCCTCCGGCCTTCTGCTTCATACTCGAGCCACCTTGATCATCAGTCAATCCATCTGACCATATGAAAGACAGCGAAGCATGTCCAACATCAATGGCCAGCAAAGGTTGAACGGTGCGGAACGGCGGCTATCCGCAAACGCTGAGGTGAATTTCCGCAGGCACTCCAGCAGCGACGGCTCGCATGATGGGTCGCGCGTCGGACCTGAGCCGCCCACCTTCCATATACCTGCCAATGGGTTGACCAAGAATCCGAGTCCGAAAGGACCAAAGGGCGATAGGAAACGTTCGTCGCCAATGATGCCCGCATTCATGACATCGGCTCCCGGAAAGGTCATCGTCTATGGAGAACACGCCGTTGTACATGGCAAGGCGGCAGTGGCTGCAGCCGTCTCGCTAAGATCATATCTTCTTGTCACCACTCTTTCCAAATCGCAGCGTACAATCTCCCTTCGTTTTCCAGACATTTCTCTCAGCCACACCTGGGATCTTGACGCATTACCATGGGCAGTCTTTTCAAAACCGGAGAAGAAGAAATTCTATTTCGACCTTGTCACTGCCCTAGATCCTGAGCTCACTGAAGCTCTGCAACCACATCTTACCGTCTCGCCTTCGGTACGTAGTGAACAGAAGAAGATACATCATGATGCAGCCTTCTCATTTCTTTATCTGTTGATGTCACTGGGCAACCAATCCTTCCCCGGCTGTGTCTACACGCTTCGATCTACACTTCCCATAGGCGCAGGACTCGGCAGCAGTGCTAGTGTTAATGTGTGCCTAAGTTCCGCTCTCCTGCTCCAGATGCGCACTCTCGCCGGCCCTCATCCGGATCAACCGCCGGAAGAAGCTGAACTTCAGATGGAGAGGATCAACCGCTGGGCCTTCGTAGGCGAGATGTGCATACATCGCAATCCCAGTGGCGTGGACAACACAGTTGCAACCAATGGCAGAGCTGTCCTCTTTCAACGACATGATTACACCAAGCCGCCGAGAACGAAGACCCTGCATAATTTCCCCGAACTACCTTTACTTCTAGTCAACACGAAGCAGGCACGCTCCACGGCGACCGAAGTCGCAAAAGTCGGCGCCCTCAAGAAAGCATATCCTGAGATTACCGAGCGCATCCTGGATGCGATTGACAAAGTGACCGAGTCAGCGCAAGTTATAATGAGCGTCCCTGACTTTGATTCGAGCAGCACGTCCTCATCGCAAGTACTGGGCGACCTCATGAACGTCAATCACGGGCTGCTTGTCGCACTGGGTGTCTCACACCCTCGTCTTGAGCGCATCCGCGAGCTAGTCGACTCGGCCAACGTTGGCTGGACGAAACTCACAGGTGCAGGCGGAGGCGGTAGCGCTATAACTCTGTTGAAGCCTGACGTAGCTCCTGAGGCGCTCAGGGCGCTAGAGACGCAGCTTGATGAGGAGGGGTTCGAGCGCTTCGAGACTACCTTGGGTGGCGATGGCGTCGGTGTTTTGTGGCCCGCTGTGCTCCATAACGGAACCGATGAGAAAGGCGGCGAGGAGATTGACCAGGAGAAATTCTTAGAAGCGAAAGACCGGGAAGGCGTCGAAAAGCTCGTTGGTGTTGGTGTTGGAGTAGAAGAGAAGAGAGAAGGGTGGAAGTTCTGGAGGGTCGGAAGCTAGTACGAGCGGAGCCTGGCAGAAGACCTAGTCTTCATGTTTGCTTCTGTCTACCGTCCAGCACATATATATTTTACAGTCGTACGTTGTGGCGTTGTCTAGGATACCTTCCGGGTCTGAATGGTGCGAAAGCAAGAGTGTAAGGTACATAAAGCTGTGCTGCAAAGCCTGGGCGTTATCCCGAAATCGAATTGCCAGTGCATTGTGCTTAAGAAAACCTTTTTGTACACATGGCTTATCGATTGAAGCCAGCATCAAAATCGTCATGGCGGACGGTGCAAGATTTAGACGCCCGCTTCAAGAAGGCAATCACCACAAGTCATAGGCCGCCAAAAGCCACCAGGCTCAAACACCACTCCTATGATTTCTTACCTCTAGCCACGAGCCGCACATCCAATTCATTGACTGCTTGAGCCCATCGCCTCACGTCCCCTTCCTTTCCTTTTTGTTTGCCGCCAATCTTCTGCTCCAGGAAGTCACCCATCCTCTTGCCCTTTAGCTCTTCTCCATACATCACTCGCGCACTTGGTGTGACAATGACATCGATACCAGCTGCTCCAGCTTCACTACGGACGCCGACTTCGAATGTGGCCTCCACCTTGGTCTTCAATTTCCGAAGCAGAATCACAGACTTGACGGCCAGGATTTCGTCAGACAAGATGGTCGGCTCGGTAATATACTGAACGCCCAGTGCACGAGCTTGTTCCGCGATATGGCAGGCTTTCTCCCAACTACCACCCACGAAAGCGAGGAGCTCATTGATCTTGATTGTCGACTGCTCCAGGAACTGGAGCTGAGCTCGCATGATTTGCAGGAAGAAGCGCTTCTCGGTGGTTAGAGGTTGAGGACGATACTCGTGTGCATCGGCAATGTATGCTAAGCTTATAGGTGCATTCACCTGCGCGGCCGTCTCATCAGGTTGACGGATGCTAGATTGGAAAGAGTGGGGAGAGAAGTAGAGCTGAAGTGTGCGCTGGTAGGTCATCGTTAGGGTACCCCCGGCGGCAGAGGTAATCGCCCATCCATACTGCTGCTCCAGAGCAGCAACGCTGACTACAGCATATGTTAGATTCATTCTGGGTATATTGGAATGAGACAACGTACCTTGTAAAGCCTTTACTTCGGAGGAGTCCCAGCCTTGAGAGTTCAGTCGCACCTTCTCCGCTTCTTCTATTTCGGCAAGGTACTCGTGTCTCCTTTCGGTAGCATTTTCAATATAGTAATCTTTCTGGTCCAGTTGCGTCTGAAGTTCTTCGGCCTCTTTTCGCTTCGCCGCAATACCATCCTCTAAAGCCACTAAATCACTTCTAGCATTGTTGAGCTCTTCCTGGTCACAACTCGCCAGCTCGTCAGCCTGAGCTTGCAGATCTCGAGCATCTGCTTCAAGTTGCTCATGCTCTTCCGTCATGCTTGGTAGATTGTTCTGGATCAGCTGCTCTTGACGTGTCAAGGCCTCGGCATCTTCGTTCATGCCTTCGCCATTCTTCAACAGACCCTCCTTCAGACCATCTAGGAGCTTCATGCGCCACTCGTACCACATTGCTTTGCTTAGTAGCCTAGCGTGGGTCTTGACATTTTTGAATTGGTTGTCCATGATGGACTTGACATCTGCTGGCGCTGTTATGTACTCACGGAACAAGGGTGGGTTTTCCTCGAAAGTTTCTTGCTCAATCTCCCGTACAATGGAACGGCCTTCGGTGATGTACTTTTTGAGTTCGCGGCAGGACTGGGTTCATATCAGTATGCAGACGTTCGGTATTTGGGCTCTGTACTTACGTGCTGATAGAGATCCAACATGGGAAGGGTGCAGGCACCAGCTACTACAGTTTCCTCAAGCCCAGAGCTAACGTCGAGCGGTAATGCACCCACTGCGCCATCTTCCAGAGTTCTCGGAACGCTATCCAGCGAGCCATTAGGCGCTATAGTGTGCCGTCTCTTTGTCGTGGTGAGCTCCATAAAACGGATGCTGGTAAGATTCAGAAAGTCCTGAAGATGGACACGATCTGCCCCTTGTGGAGAATCGAATGCAGCGGCCGCATCGGACTCGGTCTTGAGCAATGAGAACAGAGCAGCCTTCGCTGGACTCAATTTCATTTCGGTGTTCTTGAAGCGTGGTTGATCCTTGGGAGTAGGGACACGACTACTCTTCACTGGGGATATGCCTCCCAGAGGACTACTCAGGCGAACATTCGCCTCAGTCTCACTTAAGCTGACTCGAGAGGACCGCGTCATGCGGCCTGTTGTTGCGTTCTTCGTAGGTGGCGCAGGAAGCCTTACCTTCTTCACAGGGCTACTTTCCCTCCCTCTCAAACGCTTGGGTGTACGGTCTTCATCATCCTCGTCATCATCCAGCTCTGCTGGTCGTTTTCCAAGCAAGCCTTTTGCAGCTCCAACATGCAGGCTCTTTCGACCATTGAGCTTGCCTTTTTTCTTCTGTGGAGTCAAGCTCTCTATCTTATCCTTCAGGCTGGTTGTAGCATCATTCTGGATGACCGAATCTTGATCATCGACTTCCTGCGTTAGACTATAAAGCCCACCTTCACGCCGCTGATCTTCTATGCGTTCATGATCCACTTCCTGTTTCAGGATGTAAGGATCTACAAAACGAACATTCGCTTGCGGTTGGCTAGGCGCAGTGAATGCTTCTGTACTGTCGACTATCGAGCCGCGTCTTTCGAGCAGCTCAGTGACACGTGGTGATCCCATCCTGACTCCATCCAAGCCCAGACCTGACGTTCTCTTTGACCCGTGTTTCAGCACAACACTGAGCATCGAAGTGCCGCTTACGGCTGGATTTTGTCGATGTAAGGTATGACTTATGTTCATGTCTGGGCTGTAAGCTGCTTGCTTGATCTCGGCCTCAAATAATTTTCTAGGCGATCCCTTCCGCATGGATATGTTCTTGGCAGGTGGTGTTTTGCCAGGAGTGACTGGCTTTGCAACCATAGGTGTCGATTGCTTGGACGGGGTCGCTGGCTTGTTCAGTGGCGTTGAATGAGGCATCCCCCTGCTGGGCGTTACGGATGTGCTCCTTTTGATGTCTCTCCTCCGGCTGCTTTGACCTTCCGTGACAATTAGGCTCGGACTACCAGTCTCAGAAGTTACGGTCCTTACGTGCTCCGAAAGTCGCGTTTCAGCGGGCTGGTCTGCTTCTGGTGTATTCTGGACAATTCTATACATCGAGGAACCGGAAAGCTGACCATCGTCGGTTTCTCGCTCCATGAGATCCTTAGCTTGGACACTGTTGATGGACCTAAGCTGCTGAGGCAAGATAGCACCGATGGCTGTAGTGATGTCCATTCCCATAGTATCGTCCTCTATGGGCTCTGTTCTTTCCGTGATAAATTGCAGAATGCCGCCGTTCGTAACGGTGAAATCCATCTCTTCGTCGTTAGACAGTGAACCTCCGCTTGCTCGTCGATGACTATCTGCATTGCGCTCTAAAAAACCACCGACAACTGAATGAAATTGCGAGGTCGTCTCGCCGTCTTCGCTGTCAACATTGTGCTTCTCCACTTGCTGTGTTGTAAGACCAGTTCTCTGATTTTGCTGGATTCCACCAACGGCCACAGTCAGATCCATGGTCTCATCGCCGGATAAGGAGCTAGCGCCCGAAGAACGACGAGATGTAAGATTGCTTGTTAGTCGTTCTATAGATCGGACTTTTTGCGGGCTGCGCACTGCCGCAGAGACTGCTCGCACACCCGTGGTAAGGATTGCGCCAACGGCCTGTGTCAAGTCCATGGTCTCTTCTCTATCCTCCTCGCCGCTGCCACGAACTTTTGCTTTGAAAGCCGGCGAGAACGGATTGATATTCTCTTGATCTTGAAGCGCGCTGGGGTCACCCACAAACTCAACTCCCAGCCTGTCTTTCTTTGTCCATGGCTTAAATGCGGTAGTCACCTCTTCCTCAGCCATCTCCATCGTGATATCACCGTTTTCATCGTGATCGATTCCCTGTGTCCCAGCCTGACGCGCGGCTTGTCGCAGAGCCTCCTCCAGCCTGCCGCTCGACCCCGTGCTAGAACTGCCACTTGATCTCCTCGTGATGTCTTCACCGTCAATTCCAGTGACGGTCTCGTCCTCAACAAGATCTTTGTCATCCGAGTCCGATGAATCGGCATCGGCATCCGCAGTCGTGAAGGTGTAATTTGAATCATTGCTGTTTGCGGAACCGACGCTGTTCGGGCTGGAAGAGAACTCATCAGGGTTGTTGAAGTTCATTGGAGGGATTCCCGAGCTACGCCTTCGTTTCTTCTGATGAAGATCACGTTGATGGGCTGGCGATGCGGTAATTTGAACTTCCTCAACTTGCTGAGGTGGTGTTGATGGTGGTTCTGATGCTTCCGAGCTTGGTATTGGCGACCGTGGCTGAACGTAAGCCGAAACAACCGCAGCGGACAAGCTTGATGCTCTTCGAGTAGCATTGGTAGATGCTGAGGATGTAGTGGAGTCTTCCGGCATTTCAACCACATCCCACGTATGTAAAGTAGCCTCAGGAGCAAAGGAGACTCGACGATTCGCTAGAGACAGTCAATGATCGTTCTTGTTGCTTACGCTTACACTCAAAAACAATTGACCATCATTCGCGTATGAAAGAGCGTAGCATATTTGACAATATTTGGCAATCTACGACCCACTTACCTAGAGACTTCCGCCGCGCGTCCTTACGAGCTACCAATTCTTGCTGTTCGCGTTCTCTTGCAGCAGCTTGTTGCTCCTCCTCTGTGCGTATCGTCACACGTCCATTATCTCGAGTGGACCCAGGAATGGGTTCAAGTGGATGACCAAAAGGTTTTGGCAGGTCATGACCCTTTGAGGCTAAAAGTGAGTCTTTGGGTGTAGACACATCGATCAACAGCCCTTCTTGATCTTTCTGTGGCGTTACGGTTCGTCGCGACTTGACAGGCGAGGAATTACGGGTGACGTTACGTGGTGGTATGGCTTTTGGAGGGGACAATGGGATGGTCGATTTCAGGATTGACTTGTATTGAGGCGTTACTGGGGACTATGGTCGGTCAGCGTTAGATGTTCATATTTCTCTGTTTGAGCCCACCTTTTGGCGATTTCCGCCATCGCTAAGGAGAGCATCCAATCCTCCAGGACCTATACTTTTGCTTCGACTCTTCTTCATTACAGTGGTGGCTTTTGCCGTCCAACCGATCACCTCAGCCGCATCCACGGTCAGATTCTCTTTGTCACCGAGGGCATCTGCGATAGGGGTGTGTGCGATGGATTTTCGCGAACGAGGGTGAATGTTCGCCTTCCTCGGGCTTTGCGGAGCCTCCATAGTGTATACAGCGCACAGGCTGATCAAGCCATCGAACGAGGTTGTTTCGTAGTTTTCATTGTGGTTGTAATGCGAAAACAACAGACAGTCTTCCTTAGCGCGTCAATGCCGTAAACACGGCTTCACGTGAAATCACAGCATCCTTGCTAGCTAGCAATACCTTAAGCGAGCGCGGCTATCCTCCGCCTCCCACATAAACCCTGAGCTCGAATCCCCACTCAAGTTTACGAAGATTCGGCTCGACAATCCGCAACAATGGCGACTGAGTTGACCGTGCAGTCGGAGCGCGCTTTCCAGAAACAGCCGCACATCTTCGTGAACACAAAAGCAAAGAGAGCCAAGAGCACAAGAGCTGGAAAGGGTGGACGAAGATGGTTCAAGGATGTCGGGCTGGGCTTTAGGACGCCAAAGACCGCCATTGAGGGCACATACATTGGTACGGACATCGGTTAGGTACCGGCAGCTTTCATTGGAGAAGCTGACTATGACATGTAGACAAGAAGTGTCCCTTCACCGGCGAGGTTTCTATCCGTGGGCGAATCCTCACAGGAACCGTTGTCTCTACCAAAATGCACCGAACTCTTGTCATCCGCCGCGAATACCTCCACTTCATTCCCAAGTACAGCAGATATGAGAAGCGCCACAAGAACCTCGCAGCGCACGTCTCGCCGGCGTTCCGTGTCGAAGAAGGCGACCAGGTTACCGTCGGGCAGTGTAGGCCATTAAGCAAGACGGTGCGTTGGATCCGCTGTCGGATTTGGACTCTCTCCATATACTGTTACGGTGATACTAATAGGTCTGGCTATCCAGGTTCGGTTCAATGTACTGCGCGTCCTACCTCGCACAGGCAAGGCAGTGAAGGCATTCTCGAGGTTCTAGCCGACCGGGAGCAAGACATTTGATAACGGATTATCCGCGTATGGTTCTGCGCATAAACAGATCGGGTTTCACTTATGGCCTCAGCCTAGAACCTTCAATCCAAGTAAAGCCCTGAATATTGCTATCGATGGTGAAATTCAATACCCTGGATTGCGAAGCGCAAAGCTTTCAAATGCTGAGCGTGGGGTTGCTCTTCTGCTTGTGCCGTGTATCAAGTTTCGGGAGCTAAATCTATTGTATAATCCCCGGCTTTGTTACTGTTGCTCTGAATTTTTCCCGTGGTCCTCCACCGCCCCAGGTCCACTATATAGGACTCTGACTTTCAGGAGGGATTGCTCTTCCAAGTAATATTGCAAAGTCATTTCATGTTGATGGCTCTCAAGGCCACATTTTGCATTCATTGAGGAGCCGACAAGTCGCTAGATTGCACGGGTAACGTCATCAGTAGCTTTGCCAACCTGCTTCACTTCTCATGAGGGCCGACTCTTTCAAGCCACAACGGTGGTTCCTGCTCGTGATCTTCGACACGACGCTTTGCACTTTTATAGATAAAACACAGGTTCCGCTTCCACACAGCTCTGAAACCCCTGCATACACGACGCAACCGTTCTTTACAACGCTGAGCTTGATAGCCATATTCGCCTTAAGAGTAGCGTTGTAGACCCCATGCAACAATCACCACAACAGCGGATATCTTGTGTCACCAAGATCTCAACTTCGTGCAGCCAATCCACCACAACTTTAAAGACCACAAGGCTTATATGCGAGAACGAATGGTCCCCAACCCTCTACTGTCCTCCATTCATGATCTGGCGTTATCAAGGACGAGGCTTCTCGTTTTACCTCGCCGCTTTGCTTGACACTTCGTCCAGATAAGTAGAACCCTTCATCCATGGGTTCCCGCTTAATCCTCTTATCTCCTTGTGAAGACATGGACAATGTCGGCGGAATCTTACGCACCAATTTTGGTTTTCGTTCCGAATCTTCCGACGAAACCAATTCTATGGAGTTGAATGGCGTAGTCATGGCTGTTTTGATGCTTTGACTGGATTCGGCTGATTCCAGATAGTGATACAGACTGTCAACAAAACTATCGAGAGACTGGTTCTCCAATGCGGGATCGCTGATCATATTTTCTTCGAAACCGAAATTTATACCGTCGATAAAAGCTCGATTCTTATTCCAAGGCCCTCGGTGCTCCAGTTTGAAATCATTCACAACGCAGCCTACAAAGTCGGAGAGTAGTTTACGGGGTAGTTGGAAAACTATAAGATGTAAAAAATTCAGCATCAGCTTCGAGAGACAAAGCTGCAGCTCATTCTGTTAAGCTGGTTTCGACAAAAGTGTTCTAAGACTTATCGCCTGATTCAGCATAAGTCACGATTGGTACGAACCTTTTGCTAGTTGTGAGATCGCTCTTCCGATCTGGAAGGTACACGGAGCACGTTCTCGTGATATTTGGATACGAGCATGGATGGTGCCTTTGCTAGCACGTATTGTTTCGAACTATTAGATATCTCGAATTTAGCGCTACTCTTGTGCATATGGACGTTCATGATTTAGGTCTTCATCTTTCTATCACATCGAAAGCAACGCCAGTCGGCCAGGCCAATTTGGGATGAGATTCAAGGCTACTTACAGAGACCGGATCGTCATGACCTGAAATCGTGGGGAGGGAGTCCATATCTGCGAGGGAAGCGGTGCCTACAATAGCACTCGTGGCGCCCCAGATAAGCCACTCCCCTGAGCCTGTATACCATTCTCGAGTATATTGTTGAAGATCGAGCGACTGAACGGGATTGCATTGTGCAAGCTCTCGATGACCAATTGCTTCATGGAGATCAAGGATCGCAATCTTGGATGTCGTACCCATTTTGGAGGCTATCTTGTACACACGAAGCAGACTCTCAGTTACCGACTTCGAAAAGTTAGCAACGACTGCTCTCATCCCACACAATGGAATTGCTTACAATGAAAGGGGTTGGGCCTGAGTGGGCCTTCTGAATATGTCTCGCTGCTTCCTTTCTATAATATTCACTCTTCGGATCAGGACTGTCAGGGATAGTGGCTGTCTCGACGAAATTGCCCGCTCGAAAGTGACTCAATGAGTTGGTTCCCTGCGAGTCTTCGCAGCTATTGAGAGGTCCAGGGTCAGCAATGCTTCTTGAGCGGACAGTCCCGTTGTAGAACCTTCATTGAAGCAAAACAATACAGCGCATCTTGTGACTATGCTTTGAGATGCAGTGCAACATGTATCGACCAGAAGCAACTTACTAAGCCCTGAAGACTAGTCTAGGTGTACCTTTCCATGTCTGGGCTCCTTTACCGGGGAGCGGCGTATAAGGACAGGAAGTCATCAGTCCAGGAATTGTAAGTGTTGGAGGACGACGGCCGCGGGATTTACAAGGTGTTACAGGTTCTTCGTAGTCATCTCCAATGAGAGTATCACTAGATTCATCGGCGGATCCAAGATCGTCGAGTACTCGCGGCTCGGCTTCGAAGATTGATGATGATACTTTAGACTTGTTTCTAGCGAGCTCTTGAAATACGATGACTCCTTCAGGTAGCGCTTTAGGTGGTAGATGTATTCCGAGTTCAAAGGCTTTCGCCTCGATTGCTGCTCGGATGGAGTTCCATTGTCCGGTATAAATCCATCCATTTTGGCGCGATTGATGGCGCATGCTGAATAGAGCGCCACTTGTCAAGCCTGTGGAAGACGGCAGCTCATCTGCGAAAAGAGCATTGAATATTTTTCGCGCTCCGACCCAAGTAACTTCATACAGATCGATCAGGGTACAAAGAGTAACTCTTTGCTCCAGAGTCCACTTGTGATTGGGGCTTCTGCTGACAGCCTCATAATTGGATTCAGACATCTTCGAACAGTAAAAAGCACCGATAAGCTATTGAACATAGATGAGGTGGCCGACCTTTATGGAGCCATGTCGGTCAAAAGCATTTTGTGAGGATGTGGTACTGAGGGGGTTGGAAGTGAGTTTTGCAGATGAGGTCTGTGCACGCGTCACTGAGCGCGTTCTTATCCTCGAACATACGGCGACTCGCGAAAAGAAGTCAATGTAGCATCACCTCTTGTAAAGACTGGCCATAAAGCTTCATAGCTGCCACTGAGAGACCGCTCAGGGTGGAACCAGAATAGTGGAACAACACACGTCAAACCATAAATGCAACAACTGAAAAACACGCATACGAAGTATTTATGCCTAGGTTGATGGTGTACGGTCATGATAGCCGTGGAGAAATGTTAAGCTCCTAGATGGCCCAATAACGAGCGTAATCTTTGGACCTGACCCAGGCTCCAACAACACAGTGCAATGGCCGGCGAGAGGTCCTGGAGCTCAGGCATCAGTTTGCTAGAGCGCACTGGCCACGAAATTACGTCAAAGCCTGGCTATGACACTGTCGCTCTGGAGAACATAAGGACTTGGAGCTGAAAGGCTTGTTGCACATCCACCACAATTGAGGCCGAACAATCTCGTTGTTATAATTGCACCGCGGCGCCGAAAATGTTTCGACCTAGGACTCGATGCCCAGCAGAGAACACCATTTCCTTTGCTTACGTGGACCTTCTCAAGATTCGAGCGTTTTGAAGATACTTCGTTGACTCTGCGAGCTTCGAAGCCTTGATCACGTGATCACAAGCCGATCTAAGGTAATCCGGAACGGATAAGTAAACATGACGGGACAAGCAGACTACGCAAAAGGGATTTCAACCTACCTACAGTAGATAACTCCATACGAGATCTGACGCTTAAGGACGGGCCGAAGCCATGCACAATGACTCGGCGATCCAATATCTCGGATCTTTCCTAGGGAAACGATTACGTCTCCACACGACCGACACTCGAATGTTCGTTGGTGAGTTCAAGTGCAGCGACAAAGTAAGGTCGTAGAAGATAGACCATAACCCGCAGCTGAAAAGTCTCAGGATTGCAACATCATCCTTTCCCAAACCTACGAGTATCGGCTTCCCAGCACCAGCGCTGTCGAAAAGGCCTCCGCAATTGCAGGCGCGTCAGCATCGTCAATGACGGTCAAGCTCGACATGACCAGTCGTTTCCTTGGGTTAGTTGTGGTCCCCGGCCAGCATATCACGAAGGTCGAAGCGGAAGAGTCATGATCGAGAGGCGCGCAGCACAAAAGCCCGAAAATGCGGTAGTCTCTGAGGTCGACGTCTAAGGCTAGAACGAGCGTGGTTTACGGATTTCCGTGACGGCATGTTAGCTGCAGGGTGAAGGATTGTTTGGAACAAGGTACTTCTACCAAAAGACTATGTGATTCAAGTGTACGGAGGAGCAGCGTGGTCTGTCATGCGTAGAAACATGATGACCTGGGCTCGCTGGGGAGCTGGGAATGGATGCCTGGGCTGAGGGGGCCATTTCGGTTGCTTTGTCGGAAGGCTTGGCGGACGCGCTACTCTAGCTCTGAAGTGGCTTCACTTCATCATACCTTACTCCGTACCTTGCATTAATCTTCCAGCTACAAGTATAATGCCACGAGGTACATGTACACTCCGCCCTCACTTTCCACTCTCTTGACCATCTCGGGATACCGACTGACTTGCAGCCACCGTTTGCACCGCCGCGTATACGCCCGGTTTCCGTCGTCCCCAAGTGCGCCGCATACATCTGCGGTCATCTTTCAAGATACGCCGGAGAGTTGCAGACAGCTTACAAGCTTGCCTTTCTTAAGCCTCTGCCTATAGCTCAAGCTGTGATCTCCATCAATAGACGCCTACAAGGCCCCCGGGTCTGGGAGAAGCAGCACAGGCTCATTTTCAGCCGACATCACAAAATTATCTGATCCTGGCTGGCCACTTGCTTCACCACCTCTTGCCTGACGAGTCGGGCCACGATCTCTACCACTGCCCGGCCTTTTTGAATCGACTACAGCCCCGGCAGTCAACCAAGGCAAGCTCATGGTCCTTCGTTGACAGTCACTTGTTGTGCTACCTATCCATTCTCTTCGATCCTCCCTAACGCCTGTACCGCCATTCTCCTACGTATCAGAACTTCATAGCGAGCATCAAGTTCGAGACGATCGCAGTTACTAGAACTCGGGTAAGCAGCAAGAGTCCAACCTGTGATAGCGCAATCTGGGCCTCGATCCTTATTGTACGTGCTGGCGCTTGGAAGGTTGGCGGCTTGAGATAGCATGGGCCAGCAGCCATCAAAGGACCGTGAAGGCTCCAAGACCCCTCGGAACGCGTCTTCAACTTCTCTGGACCGATCTCTAGGTGACAAGCTGCAGGCTTATCCCTCTTTCAGCAAATCAGATACCCAAGGCTCGTCACGCTCATTCAGAGGCTCCATTCGATCCAAAATACCTGGAGTATCTAAGTCGGACAGTCCTCGTTCTTCGTTCTCACAAGTCGACATTTCCAACGCAGTAGACGGTCGCTCTGATGATACTGAGAAGGGGGATGGTGCCAAAGGAAAAGGCGCATCCACACAAAATTCTACCCCACCGATCGTGGATGAGGCAGATGTACCTAGTTCAGCACGCACAGGTTCACCGGCTGCGCCTCCATCGCCTACATTATCACCCTCGGTCGGACAAGGGCATAGCGCGATCAGCAAGGCGCAACGACAAGGGGAGGTAGACCATGTATCCGACGCACCTCCGACAGGGGCACTGCATCCATCGCATAATGAGCAACCTAAAGAGTCGATTCTTGTCAAGCGGGACAACATGATCAATCCACGGGCCCCGGAAAGTAAGAAAGCACGCAAAGCTCGAGAAGAGGAAAGAGCGAGCTCGCCGGGTATGGAGCTCGAAAAGCTGGGCTCAACGGAACTGGACGATATGATAACCCGTCTGCTCGATGCCGGTTACTCGACCAAGATCACGAAAGCGGTGTGCCTGAAGAACGCCGAAATCACGGCAGTCTGCACTGCCGTGCGCGAGGTACTGCTATCGCAGCCTGCTCTGCTCGAGCTATCAGCGCCAGTCAAGATTGTTGGGGACGTGCACGGGCAGTACACGGATCTTATCCGAATGTTCGAGATGTGCGGCTTTCCCCCTAATGCTAATTTTCTGTTCCTCGGGGATTATGTAGATCGAGGAAAGCAAAGCTTAGAGACTATTTTGTTGCTCTTCTGTTACAAATTGAAATTTCCGGAGAATTTCTTCCTTCTTCGAGGCAACCATGAGTGCGCCAATGTCACGAGAGTGTATGGTTTCTATGACGAATGCAAGCGAAGATGTAATATCAAGATATGGAAAACCTTCGTGGACACGTTCAACTGTCTGCCGATTGCGTCCATTGTCGCCGGCAAAATATTTTGCGTTCACGGAGGCCTCTCGCCAAGTCTCAAGCACATGGACGATATCCGACAGATTGCGAGACCTACAGATGTGCCCGATTACGGTTTGCTGAACGACCTCCTTTGGAGTGATCCGGCGGATATGGAGACCGATTGGGAAGCCAACGAAAGGGGTGTGAGCTACTGTTTTGGAAAGAAAGTCATTATGGAGTTCTTACAAAGACACGATTTCGATCTTGTCTGCAGAGCGCACATGGTGGTTGAAGACGGCTATGAGTTCTTCAACGATCGAATTTTGGTGACAGTCTTCTCGGCGCCGAATGTGAGTGTCAAGCCCGTCCGTGTCTATTTTTGGTGCTGAGAGTATCGCAGTACTGCGGCGAGTTCGATAACTGGGGGGCCGTTATGTCGGTGTCTGGGGAGTTATTATGCAGCTTTGAATTATTGAAGCCACTTGACTCGAGCGCGCTGAAGAGCCATATCAAAAAGGGACGCAACAAGAGAAATAGCATACTCAACAGCCCCGTAAGCGACCCTAATCTTCTGGCCGTCTGTCGCTAATCTTAGCCCCAGCCCGCAAATGTCTCCGCCCAAAGTTTTTGACGAATAGCTGATACGAATTTGGGAGGGAAAGGTGTTCGGTGTTGGTCTGTACAATGCTGGTAAGATGCGTATCAGGCACGTCGAACCAAGGCTTTCTATCGGAGATAATTTGGGAAGCCAAGGGCTGAGCAGCCAAAGCCAGCTTGTGACGATGTCGTATGCTTTGCTTCACTTCACTGTTTAGATAATTATACTAGATTACTTTCAGCTCTTTTTAAGCGAGCCCGACGAACACATCATGTCTCTCCTCTCAATTTTCGGAGCCCGTTGCAACAGCCGAGAATTGTGACTCCGTACACGCAAAGCACCCGCATGTAAAACTAGCCAAACCCTGGTTGGAACGACCGGCTACATACATGTAAAGTACTTCTAAAAGCACATAAGTCATGCGCGCTGTGCTTCGGTCCAGAGCGATGCAGGCCTACATTTAACCAATGACAAGCCCATCAACCTCTGCACCGAGCTGCTGTCCAACTACCGACAGCCCCCTATCGACAACCGCATCCATTGTCGGGATCCTCACTTTTGCCCTCGGTCTCTTCGCTTCGTACATCGCATTGCATACCTCGACACGCTCCGCTCCCACGGAAATAGCACGTCTCATCGCTGACCTGCGTAGCACGCAACACGAGATCAACCGTGTCGCGGAGTACATCTTCTCCGATTATCACTCTTCGCCGAATGATGCGACGGGAGTCGGGTACAACGATCCATCACTTTACGAGGAGGTGCAGGTGCTCCTGAAGGATTGTATACGACTCTTCTACGAGGCGGACGGATGTCAGTTGCATCTTCCAAGCACTTTCGCCCCCCCCTTTAAGCGTGTCCCCAGCCATGTCAAAACACCATATGCACCAAGACTTGTCCTTCGCTTGACTCGATGATTCAAAAACGGTATACTAACTCTAGATATTGGTAGTGCTCAAGCGAAGCGAGCAGGAGCCGGAAAGATTGTGGAAGAGGGTACAATTTCTGATGCGGAAAGATGAGGTGGGAGAGAAGATGGCGAGGTTGACAGTGTTGACGGGCAAGTTGAGTAGTATTCAGATCAGTCTCTTCTTGAAGTATGTTTTCCAGTACCTCCTATCTGGCATCCCATGCGCTGGCAGGGTCATTTGTAAGGGCTCCGTCACGCGCCGAACCTTTACAATACCTTCTTCGAGTATACTGCTGGGTGTTTTCTTTGAATAAGGTAGAGAGGCTTTGACGATTTGCCTCTTTATCTATGGGTCTCCGCTGTTTTACAAATTCATTATCATTCCGACAAATCGGTTTTCCGACGAGTGCCAAGTACAGAAGGTGAACCATATCTTACCGGCGCATGGGATTCATCATTTTGCAGTCACGTTGGAGCAATCATTGGATCATACCCTGAGCGAGCTGATCCCAATGCTTACTTCTTTGTAGGAAGAGCGCTGCACAAGACGCAATGCTCAAACGTGTCGTGCAATATATTGAGAACAAGAGGATTCTTGGAGAGTCGTCAAATGGTGTGATGAGCTCCGACAAAGCGCCTTTGCTTGCGCTCGAGCCAACTCAAAGAGCCTAGATAGCAAATTCTAGTTCAAGTCTCGATTTTTACTTCCTACACATCTACTTGGTGTTGAATTAAGGCCACTTCAATGAATTTCACATGCACCAAAGTCCAGCATTGTTTTCTGCGATAGACATGTATGCATGAGACAGAAGCGCCCTTGCAGTGCGGTAGATCCGGATCCTGTGGCGGCTGTTGGGGCGCATTTCGTATGGCCTTGCGCTTGTTGTTGCGGCTCATGTGAGACAAGCTATGTAATTCCCTTCTAGAAGTCCCACACCTGCCTGTGGGGGTAAATTTTGTGGATTAGGATTCGCGGTGACTCGATGGCGCGATATCCACGTTTCCTCTTTTCAATTCGAGTCGGGCGAATTCACGCATTTGTGAATTGCTATAAAGATGTAGCTCACTCCGCATCAGCGCCAGATGAGTCCATTCAGCAGAGAAAGCGACTGCGACTAGCTTACGCGGCTTGGGCCAGCTCACCCAGTTCGGTCCAATTAACCTGTTACGGAACATGCGCAATGGAAGACCTCGCCTATTATGGCTTCTCGACATGATTTTATGTACTACCGTAGTGTTGAGTTCTCCCCTAGAGTACGTCGAAGCGCCGAGGACTCTCGACAAGCGTGCCTTCTATGTGAGTTTGAAAAGTCTCACCTGAGATATTGATACTTGACGTAGTGGACCGCAGACTGCAGAGTGTCCAGGCCAGCTTCCAGGGTCCCCTTATCCTCTAGGGAATCTGAACATGCACGTAACGGGCATAAGCCGTCAGGGCGCAGTCGACTCAATTCAATACATTGATAGATGGGGTGGTATAGACTATATCGAAGACAACGTGGACCTCTGTGATAGAGCTGGTTGCCGATGTGATGGCGCAAGGGTTGTCTGACAATGACGACAGTCATAACGTCTTTTTTGTCCAAGAAATCCATGACGCTTATGCCCGTCAATGCTCCGGAAACTGTGACTGTCAGCCGATGCCAGAGGAAGTAGCGCAAGATCTGGATCATGTCGAAGTTGAGGATATCGACCTTATTGGTACGCCCGGAAGACCAAGTAATGTCGTCAATCGGCTCAATCCCGACGGAGCAGCCATGGGCCATGAAGCTTGTCTAGCAGGAGAAGCCACCGGGTGGACCTTTCAGAGGTTTGCTTCGAAGAAGTGTTGCCAGGGCTATTCCTTCCAGGCTTTGTCTGCGCAAGAGGCGTACGGAAACTACGGGGTGGCTCCATATGCGGGTGGTATTGTTACGGGTGTCGTTACTATTGGCGTGTGTTTGAAGAGCCTTGCTGGATGACAGATGGATTGCGTGAAAAGGCGCCTACAAGACATGCTTGCACGGCCGCAAGCGTTACAAAGAGAGGTAGCATGAGCAGAGATAAGAGCTTGAGTAAAACAGAGAGGTTTCGTCAACGTCGGGGATATAGGGAACTCGGGAGTTCGAGTTCATCTTGGCAGCAGGACAAGGCCTTGACACCTACACCATTCAACAGTGTGTACAAGTCCATTTACCATTTACACTCATAGCACTACGTAAAGCTTCTGAGACCATTAGCTACCGAGAACCACTACCGCCTAGTCGGGCGCTGAAGGCGATCAAGTGGCGTCCCGGTTGACGATCATGTACTTGCATTCCGGACGCTGATCAGGAAATGACTGGTAGGAGCTTTGAGTAATTTGCCCCCATCGCGCAATTCTGGTTCAGTCCGAAAAGTGAAAGATGGCTCCCACCCAGGTACAGAAGGATGGGGCAGAAGAAGCGGCAATGTTATGCCAATAACGAAGTGCATTGGTACTGTGGGACCTTGAGGCTTCAGATAGTGTCACGTAAGATCAAATACTCTCGAGGAGTATCATTCTCTTCCTATATTCTTAGAGATGCCGGAGCATCGTTCATCATGAGCCATGGAGCAAATTCAAACCATGCCGGATCGAAAATTCGAGGTACGGAGGGTCAGGTAATCTTACCGTAGCGGAACATTAGCGTATTTTACCGTCATTTGCACAAAATTCGGCACCACAATCTCTTCCTAGGTTTTTCTCCTTCGTGCGGCGGCACGACTTTAACACCCGTGTTGCCTGGACATCTTACTTTACCATGATGTATTTCAAGCGTCAGTCGTGCCACAGAGTGATGAATTGCACGCCGGCTCAGCTCGTACGGCCTTCTCAGCTTGCCTCTCGGATTCTACGGTGTCGCTCTGTCGAGGTCTGAGCTTACGTCGGACATAGGTTATTCATGATGGCCGAGGGCTCCTTTAATTGACTTTCACTCACTTCGAGCGCTTGAGTCAGACGATTAGGAAAATTGTCCATGGCATTGGACAAAGAGACTCAAGCACTCTAATTCCTGACTGCCGCATGACGGTCTTATTAGGATGTTGATATGTTACTGTGGGTAGCGCAGCACACCCTCAGCTTTTTCTTGATCGAATGGCACAACATGACTTCCCAACGGAGGTCTCTTGATTGCTGCAGGTCATCGCTGCTTGTCTGTGGCTGTTAATATTTGATACAACGATTATACTGAGAACGCCTTGCGGACGTGAGTCCATGCTGCCTCATCGGGTATCATTCGCCGGCCTGGTCCCCGATCTTTTCCAGTTTTCCCAGCTCTCGCTTCTCTCCTGACTCCCCTATGATCCTGACCCTATCCACTCTGACCTTTTCGCCATTCCCATCTCCATCCACCACGAATAGGACCAAAGATGTGACATTCTGGAACTTCACGAACCTCAACTCGACCTTCGCTGTCCCTGTCTTCTCATCCCAGTCTTGACGGTCTAATGTAATGGCTTGTGTAGCCGGTATGTCTTCGGCTTCCTCGAAACCCAACACGTGCGCGCGGTTCGAGTAGACCTGTATGGTTTGTGGTCGCATGGCAGTATCTCCTGCATCGTCTACGGATGCTTTCGGTGGATTAGAGGTTATTTGAAGTGTGTGTACTTTCAGTGTCGCCCGAAAAGGGATGAAGAGCATGAGTTGTTCGTCTGTGTCACTCTCAACCCAATCCTTCCTCGTATCGGCTGCGCTTGATTTGCCTTTTCCGTTCAACGCCGAAGGTCTACCCCCGTCGAAGAGTGTCCTCGCGCCACCGTATTCGCTGTCTGCATTCAACAGATCCAATCCTTGTATGTCCACCTGATCGGTAATGTCAGTGTAGCCCCGCGGCAAGTTAACCCCAATCCATCTTGAGCCGCTGTCACTGGCTTCGCCAAACCCTCCAGATCCATCTGAGTCTGCTTCCGCCGCCAACTTCTTGACCGCCTCTGATAGCTTCCTCGGATCGGCGCCTTGAATGGTGGAGACTGTTTGGCTATTCTTAAAGATCATGAAGGTTGGGAGCCTACATCCGACGTTTGCATCAGCGCTTACGACCGCAAAGGGGTGGCGGGATCCTACGCCGTAACGCCATATCTCCGAGCAATCTCCTGTTGCTGCTCGGTGTCGACCTTGGCGAAGGTGACCTTTTGAGGTCGAGACAGTTGAGCGGATAGCTGCTCGTAGTGCGGACTGATAGCCTTGCACGGTCCGCACCAGTCGGCATAGACTCCCAATCAGTCAGCAAAGTGGGAGGGTGAACATAGTAGTGGGCAACATACAATCTGCGACCAGGATTTTGGTGCTCTTTAGCAAGTCGTCGAACTGGCTGGTGGAGCCTATGTGTATTGTTTTCGACATGTCATCAATACTACTTGGATCCAAGTTCATACAACGTTCTCACCCGCGAGACAGAATTGTAGGGCCCAACTACTGCCTACTTTACCTTACCTTATACAGACAGCAGCTTAGTGGGGTGATTGTAGCCAAGCGTTCTGACGCTCGGGCCGGCTTCGCCTTAGACCGTTATAATTGGGAAATGTAGTGGGGCACCTACGATTAACCAGTGACCGTAAGCCTGTACATGATACGTCCAACACATTACACCCCTCGCAGCTATCCTCATAAGCAAGCCTCAGCCGCAATGATCTGCACGATGCATGCAGCGCAACAAGGCTGGAGGTGTTGCTAAGTCGCTCGCTCTATAACCTCCAAATGACGCCGATCGTTCTGTCTACTCCCTCATTCTATACAGACCTGGCTTCAAGACTCAATGGACCCGGTCAGTCTAACTGCAACCGTCATCACCATCGCCGGCGCCGTTTGCAAAAGCTATGAGCAAATATCGAACTGTGTAACGCTTGTCCGCAATGCATCCAAGGATCTGGAAGGGATCCGCTCCCGGGCAGGCAGTATCAACAGCCTCGTCACGAACCTCAAGTAGGCCTTAGAAGAGAGCGCGATCCGCCAGGTCATTGAGAAAGACGAATTGGCGCTCAACCATGTAAAAGCACTGGACGTACCACTGAAGGATGAGAGGGCACGTTTGACGAAGTGATGGACAAACTCACCAAACAATACCGGCCTACAACCAACGGAAAGAATTACAAGATACGCTAGCAATACTATCTCAGTAATAGCGACTGGGAGGCACTACAGGCAAAATTGAATGACCATATCCAGGTCCTCAGTAATACGTTGGTCCTCGGCCTTTGTCCCCGTCTTATTCCCAATGCTACGATAGTGCTAACATCCTTCCAAGCCTTAATGTCCTACGCGTCCTCGGCGGCCCCAGCAAAGACCCCGCAAGAACCCTCCGCACCTATGCCAAATCCATCATTGAAGCCCCAGAAGGTCAAGAGCGCACATTAGTCAACCAACGCACGCCCTTCCCCCTCCCTAGCCACATTGACGACGATCCCCCTTCCTTTCTCCCCTTAAGCGAGCGCCGCCTCCTTGCGAAAAAGAAAGTGCGCTTGCAGCGAGAGCTCCTGCAGGCCGCGCGCGGTGGTGACTACATCGACGCCTCCCTCCTGCTAGGCGAGGGCGCCGAAAGCGAGTGGACGGAAGAAAATGAGGGCATGACAGCTCTATCCTTCGCAGCCAAATACGGCCTCCTCCGCGTCGCAGAACTCCTCCTCGACGCGGGCGCAGACGTCGAAGCGAAATCCGACGCATTCGGCGACTGGTGGATCGTCCGCAGGGAAAAAGGTCGCACGCCGCTCATCTGGGCCGCAGCACGGGAGGATTGCCCACGCACCCAAGAACGTATGTGTAGACTTTTGCTAGACAAGGGCGCCGATATAAACGCCAGAAACATTTTTGCTCGTACGGCACTTTAGGAGGCGGCGATGAGTGCGAAATATCATATTATCGATCCTCGTGGCACTATGGATTTGTTACTCCGGCGTGGCGCCTATGGTAATGCGTACGATATGAATAGCTGGACGGCGCTGACTGAGTGTGGGCATTATGGAAGTTGGAATTGGCGGAGCTATTGCTGGCTCATGGAGCCCACGTTGATGGCAAACCGGGGCAAGATGATCCTGCGACAGACAGCAATCCTGACTTGAAAGGGAAGCCTCATGAGACCCCGCTAATCGTTTGCGCTGAGTGGAGCTGGAATGAGGTTGATTTGCTTCTTGTTGGATAAGGGAGCGGATATAGAGGGTACGAACAATCAGGGTAAGACGATGGCGGAGTTGGCGTCTGAGGCCAAATGTGGGATCGTACTTGATAAGTTGGACAGGGTGAGTAAGTTGCGACGAAGTGAGTGAATCAGAGGCTGGCGAAAGATGTGAAAGAAATGGCAGAATCTTTGTAAAGGCTTCTAGATATTGTAAAACAATACTCCGCTGTATTAGGTAAAGAAGCTTCACGAGGACGGCCGCACCTTTATCGAAGAGGACATCAAATTTGCTTGTATAAGGTTGCCTCAGTAGTCAGACCTTATGCTTACTTATTATTTCGCATGACTATGTACCGTATCACGTGCAACTGCCGAATCTGGCAAGGTGCTAACTGCATACAGTAAGGTGAAAGAACTTTTTTTTTTCGCATAAGGTCTGAGGGCGAAACCCCGAAAACCTCTTATTCTTAAAAATGAAAAAAAACTTTTTTGCTTTGATGCTAGCACACGTGTACAACACACTATTAGTATATAACTTGATTAAGAAAAATTAAAACTTATTAAAATCTAGCGACGAACGTAGTCTAATTGATGTAAAATGTAGTAATTAAGACTCTATCGCATAACAAACATAACGTTGAAATTCATTTTTCAAGAATAACAGGTTTTCGAGGTGTCGCGCTCAGACCCTATAGAAAGATTATTGTACGAGTGCGACACTTAATAATGCGACATTTATGTCGCGACGCATAGAAATATGCGACACTTAATGATGCGACGCTTAATGTCGCGACGCATTAACTCGAGCGTCGCATTGTCAAACGTCGCACTGCTACAATAATCTTTCTATATGGTCTAAATACTGAGGCAAGTATAAGGTATGATATTTGCCAATGCCGTGCTAAAAAGGGACTACGATTAATACACGGATAAACTCGGATTACAGGAGTTGCCTTTGCCTTTATTCTTAGCTTTATGCAAGCTGAATTAACAGTAGCCGAGATCAAGGTAGACATAGACATATAGCTTATCCCGGGTGCAGATTTCCCACCCAAGACGAGCTCCTCTCAAGTGGAAATTCCTACCCGAGAGGAACTTTGTCTATGCTAAGCCTATACTTAGCATAAATCTATTAAATCAAGAGAAATTTATAAAAAAAATTTGCTCGCAATCGAGATACAAGCTCAATATATATACAACTTATATAAAATATAAACTTCTTTATTTAGTATTAACTTATTAAGTAAAAAGAAAAATCTAGAGTTTTGACTGTTTTGCTTCTTTTTAGTATTAGACTGACCATCGGGTCGGGTTTCGATTCCAACTATTGGAACCGACCCGATTCGACAATTTCAACATTAGAAATCGACTCGAAATTTAAGTCGATTTCTACTTTTTTAAAATTGACTCGATTAGATTCGAGTCGATATTCGATTTCAATATTAGAAATCGAATCGAATTGTTAAAAAATCAAAAATTATATTATTATGTTAAAAGTTACTATTTTAAAATCTGTGTAATTCTAATATATTATCGAAATTATAGTTTGCTATATTATTAGATTATAATGTAATGTCGTAGCGCCAGCGACGCGCTAGCGCCTCAGGGTATGACAGAGCATGTAATTCCGAGTGTCTATAGAAGTCCCGAATAACACAATCCTTCTTTCTAATTAGATAGCGAGAAATAGACTCGTACATTATAACAAGTATTAAAATAGAAAGAAAGCTTGTCTTTTGTTATTCTTTAACAATTAATTCTACTACTATCTATTTTATTTAGTTAAAATATAGTAATACAAGTCTATTATATCTTATATCTTTTATATCTTAGTATGTTAGCAAGAAATAGACACACTTGCATTTTACAATTCTAATTATTCTATTTTTCGAAGAGAAAAACTCGAGACGTAATAGTATAATATCGAACTATAGCAATTTAAGTTACAACAATTATTTAACTACTAAATTAAAGTTCAAAGAATTTAATATCTCTTAAAATAACAATTGTTTACAAAATATTAACAAAGATAATTAATATTAGTATAATAATAGTAAAAAAAATAGTTTAGCTATAATTAGAACTTCGATTTTATATTAGCAGACAAAAATCTTAATAACAAAAATTTAAAATCTGCAAAATACTTAGCAAACTTAAACTATAACAATCGAAAAAATAAATTTTTAAGTTTCTTAGTTTGTTATTATATTGCTATTAATAATATTTAAGTTTTTAAAATTTAAGAAATTAAAATTGTACAAAAGTTAAAACATAAATAAGTATACTATTTAATTTCGAAAAATCGACATTAATATAATACAATTTTCGATATATTTTATTACAAATAAGAACAAAATTCTCTATTATATACTATTTTTAAAAAACAATATTGCTATTTAGTAATATTTAAAAACAAACAATAATACTAAACTAAAAAACAAAATCTTTAAAAAATTTAGAAAATTTCTATTAAATTTAATAATTAATTCTACTAATTGTTGTCTTTTTGTTTACAAAAAATAAAAAATTGCTAGACAAAAATTAGATTAAAAAATAACTATCTTTAAAAAATATTTAAATAAATTAAAAATCTATTTATTGTTGCTTTTAAAAAAATATAGAATATATATATATTTTTTTTTAAATTTAAATTAAACTTAAAAATAAAAATTCTAGATATTAATAGTATATTAAATACTTGCAATAAGCTTTTAACTATAATTATTATATAAGAACAAATACTAAATTGTATTTGCAAAGCAGATATAAATAGCTTTAAAAATTAATAAGTTACAAAAAGCTCTAATATCTTTTTAAACAAATTTTATTAGAATTGTTACTTAGACAATATTAATAAGTTTATTAAAAATAGAAAATTATATATTTTTAAAAACTTATTAATATTACGCAAACAAATTTACAAAATTAATAATACAAACTATTTAAGAAGTATTAAATACTTTAAATACTATAAAAAAAAGTATTATAAAACAAACTATTTTAATAAATATAAATAAAATAAGTCTATTGTTGCTACTATTATTACAACAAATACAAAAAAAGATTAAACTTTGTTAATATCTTGCAAACAAAGTAAAAAAAACAAATAAAAACAATAAATTCGATTTTAATAAAAAATTAAATTCGATTTTTTAATAATAAATATTAAATTATAGTTTTAGTTAATTCGAAAGTTAAGATAAATCTTATTAACTATATCTATATAATATAATAGAAATTGCAATTTATATTTGCTATTTTATTAATATTAAGTTTTTTTAATAGCAATAATTGTTTCTGTTATAATATCTATAAGTTAATCTATTATTTAATTAATTTATAGAATTAGTATTAAGAATATACAATTTTGTTCTATTTAATAGAATATATAGATTTTAATTTTATATTAAATATATTAATATTGTTTAAACAAAATATATTAATTAATTCGAAAACACAATATTAACAATTTAAGATTTTAGATAAAAAATTAAAAATAGTCGATTTTAAATAGTTTGTTTTAGATCTTGTTAAATATAATATAGTTTATACAATTGTTTGTACTAATATTACAAAGATATTAGACAAAAAATTAGCAAAGTTTAAGATTTTTAAAAAATTAAGAAATCTAAAAGATATTTATAATAATAAATTAGCTAAAATTCTATTAAAATTAAGAAAAAAAAATTATATTATTAAACTTTAAAATAATAAAAAAAATTTATTTATATTTCTTTATAATTTTTTATAGAATAAGCTAATAGTATTTTGACAATATCTCGATAAAATATTAGTCAAAAATTAAATTAAATATTTAATTTTATTTGCAGATATTTCTATTCTATTTATATTAAAATCGAATAATAGATTATATCTATATATTAACTATAAAAATCTAAATACAATTATTATTAAAAATTGTTATTTATTGTCTCTAATTACAAAAATGCTAGATTATCTATACAAAACAAAATACTTTATTGTTTTAAATCTAAAGAATATCTATTATTGTATTTGTATTAAATATAACAATAAATAAAAAACAATATTTTGTACACGCTATAGATATTTCGAGTATCAAATTATACTATTTAAACTAGCAAATATATTTGCAATTTTTTAAATCTATATTAATAAGATATTGCAAAAGCTAATTAATATAACTTGTATAATCTATATAGATAATATACTTATATATAGCAATAATTCGACAAAATACTAATATTATATTTAATAGATACTAAAATATCTTTACAAATATTTGCTATATATTAATTTAAAAAAGTATAAATTTAATATTACTAAAATTAAATTTCTAAACTTTATTGTATTCTCAAAAGATATATAGATAGATTTAAAAAAAATTAAAACAATTAAAAAATAATTTAAATTAAAAACTTATTGCAAGCTTTAAATATTTCTAAGTTTTGTAAATTTTTATAGATACTTTATATATTATTATTTGAAAAAAACTATTTCTCTTATTAATTTGTTAAAAAAAAAATAATAATAAAAAATTTAATTCTTTTGTTTAATTAAATAAAGCAAAGCAGATATTTTGTTAACTTTGCAATATTTTTATATTAATTTTACTACTTTGTTACTACAATTTAGACAAAAAAATTAGAATAAAGATTAATATATCTAACTTTGCAATTGTAAATATTCTAAATTAATAAAATAATAACAAAAATTAATATTTAATAGTATTTTAATTGCAAAAGATAATTTTAATAAAATAAAATTATAAAATATATAATTAGAAATTGCTAACTATTGTAATTGCTTTTAAGTAATAGAGATACTATTTGAAAAACAATATTTACTCTATTAAGATATAATTGAATTATAATAATTTTAGAAAATTTATAGATTAAAAGAAGCTAAACTTAAGACAAATTTGCTAAGTACTTAAATTAGTTGTTTATAACTTTAAAATTTTCTATTGTTCAAATAAAAAAAATTCGACAAATAGATTATTAAAATATTTTAATTATAAAAAAATCTTGTTGTTAAATATAAAATTACTATTAATATTACAAAACAAATTAATACTATTGTCTAATAAAAATTTGCTAATATAAAGCAAATAAAAAATATTAGATAATCTAGTTTTTGTATTTTAAAATAAATTAATATTGTTATTTAACAAAAAGTTGCTAATATAAAGCAAACAAAAAATATTAAATAATCTAATTTTTGTATTACAACTAGCAAAAATATTTATTAATAATACAAGAATTTTGCAACTATAAAATAGAAAAAAAGTTTTTAAAAAACTAGTATTTTTATTTTAATTAATTAAAGTATAGATTGTTATTCTAAAAAAAATAATTAGAAATATATTAGAAAAATTATATAAAAAATTTGAAAAATTAATAAAATTCTTAATAAAGAATTTTCAAATTAAAGATATTTAAATTAAAAAAATTTAAATTAAGATTAAAATATTATTTTGTTGCAAACAAAAAATATAAATTTTAAATTAAAAAAATCTTATTAGATATAATAGATTGTTTTATATTTTAAAAAATATAATTATTAGAAAGAAATTAATTTGCAAAAACTATAATAATTTTTTAATAAAATATTTTAAAATTAAGAAAATTCTAAATTTATTTTAGCAAAAGTATTTCTAATTTATTTGCACTAAGTAAATAAAAATATATATTTAAATATATAATATCTATTAATATATTAAAGTTTTTTATTATAAATTATATAATAAATTTCGATTTTTATTTGTTGCAAAGAAATTATAGAAAGAAATTATTATAAATTTTATAACAAATTTGTTATTAAATAAATATTATAAAGTTATATATAACTTAATTTTTATAATAGTCGATTACTATACAAAAATAATTAGATATATATTTATAATTATTAGAATTAATATTGCAAAACTAATAAAAGTATTTTTTAATAAAATTGTTTTATATTTTGAAATATCAACTAATATAGTAAATAATAGAAAATTTGTTTTTACTAGTATCTTTTAATTTGCTATATATTTCTATATATAAATTAAAAGACAATTAAATACTATTTTCTATTCTTAGATAGATAATTTAATTAAGCAACAAAATTAAACTCTTAAATACTATTTTTGTATTTATACTAATATTAAATAGACAAAATAGACAAATTTATTGTTAATAACAAAATTTGTTTACAATAATAATTATTATATTTTAGTTAAAGTTTTGTTGTTCTATTTAATATATAGTTATTACTTGAAAATCTACTATAAAATTAAAAATAATTTTATTAAAGAAAAGATATTATCGATATAGAAATACGTAAAATAGTTTTATAATTTAAAAAAAGTTCTAACAAAGTATCTTAAAAATACTATTGTACAACAAACAAAATACTACAATAAAAAAATATAAGTTAAAGAACTTTGTTGTAAAAAAATTAATTATACTTTTAACTAGAAATCTAAAACAAAAAAAATCTAGCAAAAAAATATTGTATAAATATATTAAATTGTTTAGAATTAAAAATAAAATAGAAATACAAATTTATTGTTTTATTCTATTTAATATCTATTAAATTTATAATATTTTTTATATTTTATTTCTAAAATTGTATTTGTATTGCGCTAACAATAAATAGACAAAACAAATATTACAAATTTCGAAACTTGTTAACAACAAAATTTAATAAAAAATTAAAAAAATTCTAGACAAGACTAAGTTAAAAAAACAAATATAATATAAGATTAAATAAATAAATTAAAACAAAAAGTATAATTAATAACTAAGAAAAGAATCTCTAAATAATATTAATAAGTTATAAAAATTTTTTAAAAAACAAATATATAGTAAACAAAAACAAAAAAAATAGTATAATATATATTGTAATAACAACAATTATATTAACAATAATTTATTTAATAGAATATTATATAATTGTTATTGTATTGTTGTTATATAATTAAATTATATAAAAAGACTTCTTTATTCTATTATACAAAATATTAAAAATAATAAAATTCTCTCTTTTAATATAAATATTTAAAATATAATTTAAAAATAAAACTATTCTATTATTGTTAATTAGTTAACAATATATTGCAACAATTTAGTAAATTTTTAATATTTTATTAAATTTGTTTCAGAACAACTAGAAAAAGCTTTGAAATTTATTCGAAAATAAATTGTTAAATTTCTTAAAATTAATTATAAATAAATTTTTAAAATTGTTTAAAATATTTATATTATTTCGAGAAAAACAAATTGCAAAAAATTTGTTTTGCACAATTTTCTTTGTTTTTGTTACAAATTTGTTTTTGCTATTTATATATATTTTTGTATTTTTTATCTTTTAAAAATATATAAGTAAACAAAGTACAAAAGAAATTAAAATAAAATTTATTATATTTTTATCTAATAATTCTGTCAACAACTTAAAGTTAATAAAAGATTTTATTACAAAATTATAAAATTTTGTAATTTTTTTTTTTAAATTTATTCTTTTTAAATTAATAACAAATTTAAAAACAATCTATTTTAATTTTAATTTTTTTAGTTTTATTAATAACTTATTTTTGTTTTTATTTTTATTTTGTTTTAAATTCTAAATATATATTAGTAAAGTAATAGATAGCAAATAGAAATATTTATTTTTAATACTTTTTTAGAAAATAAATCGATTAGTTGTTGTATTTTAACAAAATTTTTATTTTAAGTTATTTTTATTTTTGCAAATTTTTGTTTAAATTTAGCTTAATACTTTTAAACAAAAATTAAATTTTATTTAAATTGTTAAATATAAAATTAAGTTTAATCTATTATTAATAGAATAAATTTTCTATTATATTGTTAGCTTTTTATATTGCAAACTATATTCTTTTATATATATTCTATTATTTTGAAAATTGTATTTTTTATTTTAAGTATTTTGCAATAATTAATAATAAGTTCTTTTATAAAATATTAAAAGCATTTAACAAACTAATAAATATTAACAACTATTATATTGTAAATATATATAAAACTTATTGCAATATAACAATTTAATTTGCAATAAAAAATTCTACAACAAATATAATTTTTTTTTTTTTGCAAATATATATATATTTGTTTATACAAGTTATATATAGAAAATTATTACAAACTGTAATATATTAGTATTGCAAACAACAAAATATTAAAATTGTTTACTTTTCTATTCTTTTAATCTCTTAGAAAATATAGTTAAAAAAATAGAAAAAAAAGAAACAAAAGATATATTAATTTAAGATTTGCACTATATATATAAGCTTTATATATTGTTGTTTTTGCAATAATTTACTTACAGCAGTAAAGCAACTACAATTAAAAAAAATATAAAAAAAAAGAAAAAAAAGAAAAGAGAAACAATAATATCTATATTTATAATTTATTTAGTATCTATATAATACTAATTTTACTTTAAATTCTAATTAGAATTCTAACAATAATAAACAATAAAATAATAATATATTATAAATTGCTATTATTGCTATTATATTGTTTTATAGATTATATTAAGTTAAAGTCTAGACTTATTTTTATTAAATAAAAGATTCTTTTTCTTTTAATTTTCAAAAAAATTTAAAGAGATTTTTAACAAGTTTTTGTAATACTAATACTTAATAGATATTTTTGTTTTTAATAAAACTAATATAGCTTTTTATATTATTAAAGATCAATACTTTAAGAGAAAAGATAACTATAATATTGTAATATTAGCAACGTACTAGTATTTCAAAATATAGCAGAGTATATAATTTCGAGTATCTATAAAAGTCCCGAATAGCACAATCTTTTTTTCTAATTAGATAGCAAGAAACGGACTTGTACGTTATAGTAAGTATTAAGATAGAAAGAAAACTTGTCTTTTGTTGTTTTTTAACAATTAGTTCTACTACTATCTATTCTATTTAGTTAAGATATAGTAATACAAGTCTATTATATCTTATATCTTTTATATCTTAGTATATTAGCGAGAAGCAGACGCATTCGTATCTTATATATAATTACTTATTAGTATAAAATCTTGTTTAATTTATTTTATACTTGTATTATTATTCTATTTTAGAAATTTTTTCTTTAAACTATTTAGAAATATTGTTTATACTATTTTCGATTGCAAAATATCTAATTTTTTAAAAATTTCCAGTTAACAATTGTTTTTATTCGAAAATAATTCTAGGAGATCTATTTTTTGCAATTTGCTATTTAGTATTTTATATTTTAATTAATTTGCGAGTTAATTTAATTAAAATTTTAATTGTATATTTAATACTAGAAAAAGAGAATTTTAAAAAATATTAAATAAAATTTTAAGTAATTTTTTATTACTTAAACTAAAAGACAAAAAAAAATATATTAAATAAAATACAAATACTAAAATTTAGTTTAAAAAATAATAATTATATACTATAGTTAATAAGAATATTTTGTATAAAACTTAAAATAGACTTGTTTCTTTATATTAAATTAAAAAAATTAATACTAAAATACAATCTAAGTTTTAAAACAAATATATTTAAATAGTTTCGACTATTAATAATTTGTTAAAAATTATTTGGAAAAATTGTTAAAAAATATTAAATTATTTTACTATATACAATTATTTAAATATATGGAATATAAAAAAATATTTTTAATTTGTATTTTATTTAAAATAAAAAAAATCTCGATTATAATTAGTAATTGATTTAGTCTTTATTTATATAAATTATTGTTAATAATATAAATAGATAATACAAAACTAATATATTAATAGAAGAAAAACTATATTAATTTATTATTCTTTAATTAAGATAATTAAAAAAATTAATTATACAAAAAATTAATTAATTTAAATCTATTTTTTCGAATTATTAATAATTTGAATTTTTGAAAATTACTAGAAATATTTTAATTAAATCTAGTACTTTTAAATTATATTAAATTATTAAAATAAATTTTTACAAATTTTAATTAAATATATAACAAAATTAAATTAGATTTAAAAGAGTTTTAATATATTTTTATTATTTTAGATATATAGTCTAGTTCTTAAAAAGTTGTCTATTTTAAAGTATTAATATATTAAATCGATATTATATTTTAATATTGCAAATATTTTATTAAATTTATTTCTTTTAATATCGAATATATAGATCGACAATTAATATTAAAACTTATAAAAATATTAAATTTTTTTAAAATTAAAAACAAATTTCTTAAAATTGTTACTAATAATATAAATAATAACAATACTTTTAAAAACAAATTTAATAGAATCTTAAATTAACAAGAATTTTAATAAAATAGATAACAAAATTCTATTTTTTGTTTAATTTATATTATTAATTTAATAGTTTAAAACTTTATTGCAACTTTTAAATCAAAAATAATTATTAATAATATTATTTTTTAATTAGAAAATAAATAAGTTTAGAATATTGCAAAAAATACAAATTTGTCTGTTATAATTAAAAAAATATTTGTTTGTATAATAATATAAAAAAATAATATATTTGTTAAATTTTATTTAGATTTGCGTTTTTACTATTGCTATTAATAATTTGTTTTAGTATTTAATTTGCTTTAGAATCTTTTAAGAGCAAAAAAGTAAAAAATCTCGAAAATTAATATACAATTAATACGAGCATTGTCTAGTTAGTTGCTATTAGTCAGGATCTATCTAGCTACTATTGCTATTAGTAGACTGATCGCGTCGGGTCGGGTCGATTCCTAATATTAGAACCGAAAAGTCGGTTCGGTTCCTAGGGTCGAAACCGACGATTCGGGTCGATTTCTAGGGTTGGAACCGAAACCCGACCCAAAAAAACCGACCCGAATCGCCAAGACTATTTAAATAATTATATTATAATTATTAATAGTTAATATATAGTCAATATATATTTTATAATATTTAATTATC
>JAABUS010002658.1_pt1 | contig 32879 bp, 34 predicted proteins | sample 5560161 | NCBI WGS metagenome assembly JAABUS01 (sample SAMN10711885, study PRJNA513376) | rock metagenome | isolation source: Antarctica rocks | place: Antarctica: Victoria Land, Trio Nunatak nord | collected 2016-01-04 | reverse complement strand
TCTATATTAATTGCAATTTGATTCTATGAATGGTGGTTGAATAATAATAAAAAAAGTATGGGTTGCTAATCGGGTTTAGGGTGTGCACGGGACCGGAACGTGCATCGGGCCGGGAATACTCCTATAGGGCGCGGGAGTTACCTTCGTAGTCCCTACTTCCTAGAGTAGTTCAATCAATATATACACATGCACATACTCCTTCTGACCCTCATATACCAACAAACACTTCCATCAACAGCTACCTAGTGTGTGGAATGGGCTTCTGCAGTAACGGGCAGGAACTCATGTCAATAGCAGGTAACAAGCATATGCGGTCGCAAATCGTCAATAAGGCACGGACATGTTTCGAACACAAAGTACGAGACATTTTAATTCACAAGGACCTCCCGTGCTCCCCTAATGGGACGTACCGACTACCGTTGGGGGCGAAAAGACAAAGGGCCCCTAGTCCAATAGACAGACCGTGGCGGCGAGAAGTTGTGATGTTGACAATCCGTTTCAACAGATCTTACTTGAGATTGCACGTGGATAATATCTAGTAAAGTATCGATCGTGCATAGGGGCATGGAAGGCGAGTCAAGATGTTGAGTTGAAACAAAGCAGCAGCCTCCGAGGCTTGCAGTTGGCACAGCAGATTGCTCCAGTTTCAAGCTCGCCGCGGCACAACCCATTTTGGCTCGTTTTGGCGACACACTTATGATGGAATCTGGGCAGTCGGCGTGAAAAGGTTTCGACGCCCTCCGCCATTGACCTTTACTCTAATGGCCCTCTCAATGGATATTTACAGTCTATACTGATAAAATGTTGTACGACTGAGATTTTCGAGACTCGAACGAAGACTCCCTTGCGCCTCTGACTACTGCCTTTGCTTTCTCTCTGCATCATGGCAGAGCTCTGGTCAAACATCCCGGCAATGCCACCACCACCAGGTGTTACTCCGAATTTTGTCGACCCCAGAAATCGTACAAATGTTTACATCGTCGTTTACACAACCTTTACCTCGCTGGTGGTTCTCTTTGTCTCGCTACGATTGTATGCCAAAATATGGATCACGCGCTCAATTGGCTGGGACGACCGTGAGTAGGCCTTGATTTCTAGATGGAAACTATGGCTAAAGAATATCAAGTCGCTTGCGTTATAGGAACGGTATTTCCTAACACATGATGCCCATCGCTATCGGTTTATATGTCTGATTGGAGATCAGGTCTTTCAGCTAGTGTATAGCACCATAATTTTATACAGTAAGCCAGTGTTTCGATATCGGAATTCAATGAACTAACGCTGCCCAGTATCTATGATTGGAGGTGGGAACCACTTGTGGGATATTCCGGCCGCTGAGCTGCCCAAATATGTTCGAGTAAGTACTCGAGCGTGCCTTGCGAAATCAGATCCTAACACACTCTACTAAAGCTCAGCCGTATTACAGCTATCCTTACGGAACCGAGCATCTTCTTCGTCAAGCTCTCGCTTCTGCTGCTACTCTATCGTCTCTTCTCGCCAAACCGGTTTATTAAAATCAATGTTCTCATTACTATGGCGTTTTGTTTCGTATTCTATTCTACGACAATGGTGCTCTTCTGTTTCCTTCAGGGTCACAGATTCGCCATCATGTCAAACTACATTCTGGGTGTTAAGAACGTGGGCAGTGACATTTTTATCTTATTCATACCAGTATTAGCAGTATCCAAATTGCAGCTTGCCACAGGGAAAAAAATCGGGGTGATGGCAATTTTTCTCACAGGGTCTCTGTAAGCCTTGTCTTTGTCAGTCTTCTCATGCTTCTTTACTAATACCGAGACCAGCGCTTGCGTCATGAGCATCGTTGGCTTGATCTATAGAGTTGATTATGGGACTCGCCAGGACGCTACGTGGAACCTGATGTCTGTCAACATAGTAAAGTAAGTTTGCTAATCTCTAACTCCGGCAAATCACTCTGCTGACACAATCCAGCACCGTCGAAGTTGACGTAGGCATCCTCTGCAGTTGCATGCCCTGCTTCCCATCTATCTTCAAGAAAACAAACATTGTGCAATCCCTGCTCGGGCCGTTCAAATCTCTGCGCTCTCATCTCTCCAGATCAAGGAAGAACAGCACAGGCGAGAACGTTTTCAAGAAGACTCGATTACCTGGTTCCTACAACTCCGGTTCTGGCCAGTTTTTGTATCCTAGCAGATCAAGAAAAGATTGCATCGAGTATGGAGAAATCCACGTTTTTGGCAGATCCGCAGTAAAGGTTGCCTGCGTGACTAGACCCGCAGCGGTCGTTCGCGGTAGCTCCCTTATGCGCGGATTTGGGCATTCGAGTAGGAATGAGAAGAGCGAACGCAATAACGAGTTACATAAGTCTGTGAGGCAGCAGACAGACCCTTATCGCTAGTCGCCTGGACACCACACCTAGGTCGCTCAGCTCCAACGGCAGTGCACAGGAATTGCGGCACCAAGCGGATGAGATACAGGCGAGGGGTCTCCAAACAGATGCTAAGAAGACTCAGAGAAGTGCACATGGGGGAAACCAGGTGGGGAGAGTCTTTTGCGAGGAGTCCATACGAATATCAAAGCCTATGAAGTAATATGGGGGCGCGGAGTATGGAAGCTGCTATGAAACCCTGTCTTGTACCACCGAGAATACGCTACTCCCAATCATGACCTGTCACGAGCTATGGATACTCATGTCCTTTCCACCCAGGAATCTACTGATGATACGAATACCTCAAACGCACAATCGACGCTACCTCTTCCGCCAGGGGGCCATCGAATTTCATCAAACAACAATCGATGGCCAGACCGCCAAGTGAAAGAATCACGCAACGTACCACTTGGAGTATAAGAATCCACGCTCGATCAGCTCTTCGTGTATTTTTCGGCGATTCTCTTTATCGCACAGGGCTTGTAGTTGGAGTCGAGTCGCTATATAGTATACCCAATCAAAGAAACGATGTATCTACTTACCCAACTTGTATACCAATGCCTAGCCCTGTCATCTCTGCATTACCGAGTATCCCAGATCCCCCATCATACCATCCGTACCTGAGTCAAACCCTTCTACCCTATTACCCCATATGCCCGACAATATACCCACAACCCTCGTCCTGGTCTCCACTTACCCACCGACTGAGCCTGCCCCCACCGGTGCTTAGGATAGCTTTCATCTGTACTTGTTAACAAACCCAGCTCCCCCCCACAAACCAACCACAACCACAACCACAAAACACCCTCTCCCGTCCACCAACCCGCTCCTCTCTACGCTTCTTAGTTCCCACCACCATCCCAGACCACCAAATCTAAACCAACGGCCATGAGCGGAATCGAAGGATCTTAAAGAGAGGGAAGGGAAGGGAAGAAAAGGGAAGAAAAGAAAAGAAAAGAAAAGAAAAGAAAAGAAAAGAAAAGAAAAGAAACAACAGCAGAAAGCAAATCGCATAACCACTACTAGACAAGAGCTAAAGGGCAACGAGGAAGAGAAAATAAATGAACGAGATAGAGCAGGGAGCCGGGGGAAAAGGGGGGTTTAGAAGATTGAGGATATGAGAAAGGAGATAAAAACAGAGATGTGCTAGTTAGGGAAAGGAGAAGAGGAGGAAGAATGTGGGAGGTGATGGCGTGCAAATGTCCCCCGCGCCTTGGGGTTTCAAAAATGGATAGATCGCGGGGAGTGGAAGAGGACGACCACTGTCATTCTCAGATGTTTCTGTCATTTGTTGTCAGTCTTGTCTTCTGCAGACTGCTCCTTGATCTGAGCATCCTTCTTCGCCGGCCTCGCGCCAAAGATGGTGCTCCCGACCCTAACCTCATTACTTCCGCACCGGACTGCGCTCTCGAAATCCTCGCTCATTCCCATACTCAACTCCAGCTCATTATCCTCGATACCAAGCTCAGATGCGACTTTATCCCTCACCTCTCTCAACGCCACAAAATCCTCATTCTCCTTGCCTTCGCTCACGCCTTTACTCCTGGCAATGGCTCCAATAGTCATTAGCCCCTGCAGCTTCAAATCCGGGCACATCTCCCTGATGTGCTTGCATAGACTAGCAGCTTCGCCTGGCTCAACCCCCGATTTCTCCGCTTCGCCCGACGTGTTGACCTGCACGAATACCCTCAAGGGCGTATCTTTGTACTCGGGTGACTCTTTAAACAGCGCATATTTCCCGTTCTGCAGTAGATCCGCTTTCTTCGCCGTATCCACACTCTCCACGCACCAGAGATTGGGGATCTGCTGGGCAAGCGTGCGGCATTTGTTCGTTTGCAGTGCGCCGATGAAATGCCATCGGATCTCCCGCGGGAGGAGCAGGGACTTGGAAAGTAATTCTTGCTGGTAGTTTTCACCAAAGTGCAAGTGCGATAGAGGGGGTTGGTGGAGGGCGAGGATATCGTTGGCGGGTTTTAATTTGGAGACGGCGACGAGGCGGACCTCGTGGGATCCTAGCTTTTTGGCGGGTTCTATTCTGCTGACAATGTCGCTGAGGTTTTTTATGAGTTGCTTGGCACGTTGGGGTTGGACCGGCATCTCCTCATTGGCATGTTCTGCCATGCTGACCTCAGTCCTCGGTTTGGAAACGCTAGTAGTGTCCAATGTCATCCCTGTCAATCTTGAAATATCACATGGTGCGCTTGCCGTTTCCAATTTATACCAATATCAAAAATCGTTGCATCACAAAACTATTTCGATAAACGTTAATAGAAATGCATTGGTCCATCGCTCTTAAGTCGATTGTTGGCATAGGGCAAATGGGCAAAAGGGCAAATGGGACTGTATGTACAGTATAACGGGCCGAATCATCCTCATACTAGGCCACGAGGGGGTCGTCATTTCCGATGGAAATTGCCTTTACGCTTAAATAGCATGTATGAAAAAGTATTTACTGTGATGTATTGTTCAGTACGATCATTTGCAGTGAATTTGAGATTGCTGCGATGAATCATGAGATTGATTCTGAACATAAGTTTGTTTCTATCGCATCTTTCAAACGTAACTTTTACAACAACTCTTTCGATAAGTTCTTACAGATCTATCTGTACAGACTTAGACTGACCGCGTCGGGTCGGGTCGGATTGGAATTTTTTTGGAAAAGTGTCGGGTCGGGTTGAGAAGTTGAACCCGAGAACTCGGGTCGGGTTGAGAAGCTTGACCCGATAACCCGACCCGAAAACCCGACCCGACTCGACAAGATATTAGATATGTGTAAATAGCTTGGTCGAACAGCCTTCATGGTCCCCTTCATGACTTCCTACCATGATTCCCCGTCATGACTCCCTACCAAAGTCAAACGGCCTTCATGTTTTCCCTTCATGTTTCTCGCCATGTTCCCCGCCATGTTTCCCTCCATGTTTCTCTACCAAACGACCTTCATGTTCCTCTTTATGTTTTCCTTCATGTTCTTCTTTATGTTTCCCTTCATGTTTCCCTTTATGTTTCCCGTCATGATTCTCTATCAAACGATCTTCATGTTTCTCTTTATGTTTCTCGTCATGGTTCTCTATCAAACGATCTTCATGTTTCCCCTTCATGGCTTTCTACCAAAAAGATAATGCAAAAAGATAATGCAAAAGCCGGAAAAATTTCTATATTTAGCTCTCTTGACGTCAAGCTCGAGTCCTTGACGGGTCGAGTCAAATTGACCCAATTCTCAGTCGGATCGAGTCACGTCGAATTGAAAATATGAGCAATCCGACTCGAGTCGAGTTGAAAATGTGAGCAACTCGACCCGATCTCGATTCGGGTTCAAAATGTCAACTCGAAACTCGACTCGACGATCAGTCTATACAGACATGTAATGATATCTCTGTACAGATCTTCGCTCATATATATCACTATGTACTGATGTTCATCTGAGCTTGCAGCTTTGTGCAAGTGTTTATCTTTCTTTTCTAATATTGTACTGAATTGTACAGTTCTTACGTGAAAGCTTCAAGACAGTTAACAGTAACTGCAAAGCTTTGCTTTCTACAGCTTTGAAATTTTCAAAGATTTTCTTGACTTTTAAATTTTAGAAAACTTTGTAGAGATGTATAAAGATGTACTGATCTATTCAAATCAATTGCTAACTTAACGAAGTTTTATCACTTCTTTCATTCTTTTCAAGTCTTTACACATCTGATTAAACATGTAATTTATCTGTATTAATTCTGTGCTGTTCTGTGCTGTATCATGCAAACAGTTACATGTTTTTTCAACTTCTAGAATTAATCTGTATCAAGATGTGCACAGCTTTACTAATTGATACAAGTTTTCTAAAACTGTTTACAACTGAACAAATTCTTTCATAATAATACTCTAACATACAAATCTGTACAACTTTGCAATGATTCTCAATGATGATTTTGAAATAAAAATACTGTTGAAAACTGATGCAAACTTGTACAAACTTGTTGAACATGTCAATACAACAACTGAATCACTTAATATAAAAAAGAAATATGAAATATTAATATTAATAAAGAAGTGCTGTTGAGAATCTGTCTGCTTTCATAAAATCATGCACATAGCTGCACAGTTCTTATTACATAATATCAAGCTTTGTCATAATTGAGTCAGCAAAGAAGTGAAATTCTTGATATGTACAAATTTATATAAATATGCGCTGAATATTGTTGATCTGTACAGAACTTTAAACATGAATACATAGTATAGAAAATCATTCTTCAGAATCATGCAAAACTGTTTCACAGAGATCAAGATGCATGCAGAATCTGCAAAAATGACTTAAACATGTTTTGAAGCTGTAAATTCTTTGCAAAGTTTTTTGAAGAAATGTGCGCAATCTGTCTGATCTCAGAAGAAGAAGTAAGTCGATGCAGTTTAATGTTAAGTATATACAACTTTTGTACAGATAAGTTGTTAAAACTCTTTTGCATATGATTATGTAACAGCAATAATTAAATAATCATTGAGTAATTAGAATCTTGAAGTGATCATTTTGATTGCTTGAATCAGAAGTGATCACAGTGAGCATGATGAGCATGATGCTCATCTCGCTCATCTTGCTCAGAAATAATCAGAATGATCATTCAAAGCAGAAATGACTTAACACGATTCTTTTATATCTATATAATGATGATTATTCTTTTAGATAGAAGCTTTGTGCTCAACTCATGTAATAGTCAATACAGTTTATTGTTTTAGCTATTTTCAGACTTTCAGTCAAGTGATTAGTTTGTTACTATATTGATCTCTGTTTATATTTTGTGTTGTTAAAGAGACAATCATTACATAAGTTTAATAATGTGCTGATCTGTACAGATCAAATCAAAGTTGAACATAAATGTATTTTAAAACTCATCAAGAGTAAAGACAAGAAAGTAGTACATGCAGAATTTGAACTCAACAGTAAGAATTCATATCAATAGTGAAAAGACTTTACTAATTTGTACAACTTTCATGAAGAAGTGCAAAGCTTCAGAAATTGACTTGATAAATGAATTCAACACAATCTTTAATCTGTTCAAACAACTTTTTGATATGTTTAATATTTTTGCAAATCAAGTAAAGATCATTGCATTAACTTTTTGATTCATGAAATCTTTGTTTGCAAGTCTTGAAGAGAAGTATTGCATTAATGAAGAGAAGTAAAAGTCTGTGCAGATGATAACATTTAGATGCAAGATAGTGTGATGAATTTCAATTTAATACAAATTTGTGACAGAACATGTCGTTGCTGTATGCAGCAATAGCTAGCTCATAAAGCTTTGTAGTTAGTCAAAAAGCTCAATGCAAAGATCATACAAACTAATAATTACTTATGATGTAATGTAAAGTCATTAGTGTTGAGTTGTAAAAAGATGAATTCAACGTAACAATGATTTAATACATTATACAAAAATGAAAATTACAGTTCAATCATACTTATAATAATAAAATCTCTGAATAAACTACATTATTAATACATTGATTCTTAAAGAAATGAAACAAAATCAATAATCTTCATACATTTATGATTTTAAACAATGCAACATATAATTATTCATGACTGAAACAAAATTGTCACGATTTTAGTCTTGTCAGACTCAGTTTTCTAGTCTTGTTAGATTTATTATTGCTTCATCATCTTGACTAGTCTCTATTGAATCTAGCGTTGACTGAGAAATACACATATGTAGTTAGCTTCTTTTCTGTAGCTATCTTTCTTTCTTAGCATTTATTTACTAGTTAAATGACATTCATATGACTTATTCTATGCTGATCTTTAACATTAGATAAATGCTCATCATTTACTACTTTGCTATCAATGAATAAATGATACAAAACAATGTATTCAGTAAGAAAAATTTGCAAGAAATTCTTCAAATTTGCATCATCATTTTAAATTGAAAGAAATTCTTTGAATAAAGCACTCAATTATTACCTGAAATTCACAAGAAATTCATTGAATTTTCACTCATCAAAAAAACATCAATTCAAAACATCAATCTTTCATTTATTCTTATCTCAACAACTTTTATCTTCTTTTATCATGATACATAATGTTGAGTCAGTTGAGTCTTGAACAACTTGTCTGCTTAGAAGCATTGTTAATAGAAGAGTTTCACTTCTACTCATCAATGCTTCAGTCGAAGCTGAGAAAGCTGTCACTTCATGAAACATAAACATCAAAAAACAACTGTTTCATTGAGTCAGCAATCAATTTAACAAAGTCATCAATATGCTAAATGAGCTTTGAAGTCAGCGAAACTTAACTTTACAACTCAATGAACACTGACTTCTTGTACAAGATGATCACAAAAAGAAAGCGAAACAACTAGAAGTCACTTTTGATAAAAATGATGAACTAGAGAAAAAGATCAGTCAGTTACAAGATGAGCGATTGAACTTCAGAGCAAAACAACGTCAAGCTGATTGATCTATGCTTCGTCAAGATACTCAGTCAGCTGAGCAACAAGTCAATCATGAAGAAGCTTCTACGATCTCAGTTTTGATTCATCGCTTTAAAGTTAAACGAAGCTCAACTTTTGAAGCTCACTCTCAACGAGAATCTTCTACTCTATCTGATAATGAGAATGATCATCACAAGTTCATCAAGCTTTCAAACTCACTCATCTTCATTGAAACAAATGATTCTATCTGAGAGACATGAAACATCAAAATAGCTGACAAGCTCAATGTCAACGTGAATCATTACTTTATTGAAAAGATTTATATTGTCTATGTAATTTTCAGACTAGAAGATGATGCTGATCAGCAAATCTATGCAAAGCATCATGTTAATGCTCTCTCATTCTATCAATCACTATCAGAGCTACTGAAACATTTGAAAGAAATTTATGAAGATCAGAATCTGATTCAAAAGTGTTGTTGCAAATATGTTGCTCTGAAGCAGCTCAACAAGCTCTTCAGCTCTTTTTATTCAGAATTCACTAAAATATTCAACTTTCTGAACTACGATGATATTATTCTGATGAACGACATTCAGAATAAAATCAACAATCATCTTCAGAACGCGTTGTCAGTTTGCTTCATAAAGTTTAGCTCACTTGATAAGCTCAAGATCTTTCTTCAAGATGTAAATAACAAACAATGAGTCAATTATCAGCTACGTGATAAGCAGCGAACAGTCAAATCAATAGCAGTTTCGAAAAAATGTTTTGTTTCTTTATCAACATCAGCTTCAGTCTCGACTACTAGCTATGTTTAATTCACTACTTTTTTCACTCTTGAATCTGAATGATCAAGAATGTCAATTATCTGCTTCAACTGCAAAGTATTGAGTCATCTTTCAAAGAACTATTTTCAGTTAAAGACTAGTACTTTGACATTTCGTGCATTCACTTCTTGTCTCAATGAAATCGTCATGTCAAAAGAAGAGAAGAAATTATTTACAGAGAAATCGAAGAATGAGACAAAAAACTAGTGACTTTCATCAAAGATGCAATGAAAGATGTGTTAATTTCTTCAACAATGAGCAGCTCAAATGATTTTTTTGCTTCAAAATCTTTGACTACTGAATGTGTACTATCTAGCAATGAAATTAATTACTCATTAAAGTCATTGATTGACATTGAAGCAGCTGACTATTCGTTCATTGATGAATTAATCACGCAGAATGTTTGTGATTATTTGCAAATTGAATCTTTATCTTTAATTAAGCTCAAATCAATAAGAAAATTCGATGATCATTATGCAAAAAAGCTTATTATTCATGCAATTTATTTGAATTTAACTGTTCAAGATCATATGAAACATTTCGTTTCTATGCTGATCACTCAATTAGATCAACATCAGATGATTCTTGAAAAAACATGAATGAACAAAATCAAGATGATTATTGATATGAAAGACAATCGTCTTCAATTTTCTAGTTTTGAAGCTCATATCAAAGCTTTTATCAAAGCTCATTCAACTGTTCTTTCAAGCAAGAAAATCGCGATAGAACAGAAGAGTTCAATCTCTACTCAAATACTAAAGAGATTTATTTCTTCTGTTATCATTCAACTTAGCAAGAAGTCATCTTCATTCAGTAAAATTATGAAATCATCTAATTCAGTCAACTTCGCTTCGTTTTTCAATTCAATGAACATAGCAATGATAAAAACTGCAGCATATAAATCACTAGTCAAATGATTGAATGTGATTACTTTCGCGATCATCATCATGAAAATCGATCGACTTCTAAAAACAGCTAGAAATAAACTTGAAGATGTAAATCTACAAAAGCTTTCACATGAAGAGATCTTGAAAGAAGTCAAAGCTAAGCTTTCTTTGAAATATCATGACTATTTAAATGTGTTTGATTGAGCAATGATTGATCAACTATTCTTTCATCGTTTCTATGATCATAAAATTGAGTTGATCGACAAGAGAACATTTTCTTGAAGTCATCTCTATCATATGTCTGACTACAAGCTTCAAAAGATGAAGAATTATCTAATTAAGCATCTGAATAAAGACTTTATATCTTCTAGCTCAGCTTCATACGCTTCGCTCATACTATTCATTGAAAAGAAAGATGATAGCTTGCGTTTCTGTGTAGATTACAGAAAGCTCAATGCTTTGATTAAACGAAATCGCTATCTCTTATCGCTAATAGACGAAACTCTCGCTTGAATTTAAGATAGCAAATATCTGACTTGATTAAACATTATTGTCATCTTCAACAAACTGCATATGCATTCAAGCAGCGAAGATTTGACTATCTTTATCATCTTTTTTGATTTCTACAAATATCACGTGATGTCTTTTGAATTAATCAACGACTCAACTTTCTATCAACATTATATGAACGACGTGCTATTTAACTATCTTCATCAGTTTTGTCAGATTTATCTAGATGACATTATCATTTACAGCAAAACACTGAAGAAACATAAGCAATATGTACAATTAGTTCTACATAGACTATAAAAGACTGATCTTTAGATGAATATAAACAAATGCAAGTTTCATGTTCAGAAGATCTTCTTTCTGAAACTATTGCTATTCATTGAAGAACTAAAGATGAATTTTCGAAAAGTATAAGCAGTAGTTGAATGATTTACTTCTACAAATCTCACTCAGATGCAGTTCTTCGTCAACTTCTGCAATTTCTATCAACATTTTATAAAGAACTTTTCGAAGATTGTTCATCTTCTGATTCAACTAACTCAAAAAGAGGTGATATTTGAATGAAATCAAGCTTGTTAAACAATCTTTGATTATATGAAGAAACGAATGACTGAAGTCTTTATTCTTCGTCATTTTGATCAGAATAAAGAGACTATTCTTGAAACAGACTCATTCAACTACATCAATGATGATATACTTTCTCAGTATGATGATGAAGAAACATGTTGAGATCGTGTCTAGAAACTAATCAGAGTGCGTGCGTGACTAGAATGTTTAATCTATAGAGATAACTATAACTAAGACTTTAAGAATACAGAAGAAAGAAGATACAAAAGACAAGAAGAACACGCTCTATATAGTAGTTACTTAGATTGACGTTAGTCTTAAAAAAGACGTGTTGAAACATAAGAAAGATGTTGATTTGAAAGATGTTTGCAACATAAAGAAATGTGTTTGTCATAGAAATCTGTTAATCATTCATAACACAAAGAAGTGTGTTTATCTAGAAGACAATAGAAGCTGATTAAAAGATGCTAGAAAAGAAAAAAGATGCTGAGTCATATTTGAGTCAAATCTGAGTCAGATCTAGATCAGATCTCAACTAAATCATTGACTAGTTCTAATCATTACACAGAGAACTCGCTAGCATTCACTGCGAATTGATTAAAGCTTCAGTCTTGATACGCTTGTAACATTACTCTTTTCTTTGAAAATTCATATTCACATAAATGTAGTTCATTTGCTTGCTTTTGTTGATAGTTATTTCGATATTTAGCTCGATTTGTTTGAATATAGTCTATGAAATTCATTCAAAACTTTCTCTGAGTCATCAAATTTTTCTTTATCAACATAGTATCATTCATCATTTCTATCTAGATTTGTTCATTTGACTTTGTACTGTATTCGATCTTGATAGTGTCTGAAGTTCAATATATCATTTATCTCTCAATGTTCATTGTCTTTGATAGTGATTAATCTGAATGATTCTGAATGCTGTTCTGATAAAGAGTTTTCTGAATACAATTGCAGTAGCTTTAAGCTGAACATTGAATGCAGATGCTTCATGCTTATTGATAAATGAAGATGATAGAAGATTTCAACTTTGACAGTGATTTAATAAAGTTCTAGCTGTTTATCTTTCAAATCTTTGCACGATCTTGTTGTTTTGATGTTTCTGAAGAATAATCAAATTCAGTCATTTACTTCATAGATGACATCTCTTCTATGTTTATTGATCTGAGCTTCAATGATCTGCTTCGTCTTTTTCAATTGTTGACGATCAAAGATAAGAAACTCTTTCATTCAAATGATAATATCATCTGCTTTTCTAGTTTCAAGATGTTCACAAGTTGTTTCATAGTCAGTAGTATTTGAATCAAAACTCATTCGTGAGTGAAAACTCTTATTGAAGTAAAACGAAGTCATTGAGATGATCAAGAAGATATTGAAATTCTCGCTGAATTTCATCATGAGAAGTCATTTCGCTCAGTCGTTCTGCATGTAGTTACAGTAGATTCTTAATTCGCATTCAACATCTTGATTAGCTTGTTTCAATTGATCATTGATCTCAGAATGATAAACTGTTGATAGACTAGCTGTGATTCTTAGTCACTTACAAAGACTTTGTTATATTGTTGATATGAATTAAAAGTCTCTGTTTGAAACAATAGAACTAGATAGATCATGAAGTCGATAAATGTTTCATAGCATGATTCAAATCGTTTCTTCAACTGAGATGTCATTGTCTTCTCAATGACAGAGAACATAGTGACGTTTCTTGATGAGACAACATATGATCATGCAAATGATGTTGTAATCTTCTGACAGAGATAGCTCAGTGATGAAGTTCATTGCTATATCTTTTCAGCGTTTCTGTGAAATCAAAAGAGAATGATGAAGTCTATTGATGCTATCTCTAGATGCTTTACTTCGCTGATAGACATGACAGTTTCAAATGTACTTTCTAATCGTTGCTTAATGATCTGATTAATAGTAAAAGCGCTGAACTAGATCAACAGTTCTTTTATTGTTGAGATGAGAGATGAATGACTGATCATGAATTTTCTGCAGCAATTTCGTATGCATATTCTCAGAAACTCACAGTAGATTCTTTCTGAACAGAACGTCGTTAATGATCTTGCAGTGCTTCAATTCAATGCTATGTAGCTTGAGCTTGTTTTCACTTATAGCTTGTTTATACTCATTGCAAAGCTCATTCATCTTGTTGACATCTTTTACTCACTGATAAAGATCAACTTCAGATTCAATAGCTAGAATATCTACTCTATCAAGTATCAGAATGATCTGATAGTGATCTTCAGTACGCTGAGTTGATTCAGAGATGTCAATCAGAAACATTCTGATTAAAGCATTGACTTTAGTGTTTATTTTGCCTGATTGAAATATAATCTGAAAGTTGAACTCAAATAAAATGTCTAGATAATTGACTTAACGTCGAGTTAACTGTTTATTTTTCATGAAGATCTTTAAAGTCTGATGATTGATGAATATCTGAATGAGTAGTTTAGTGCATTCAAGCTTGAGTCTTTAATGTTTGAAACATCAAATAATGACTAGCAATTTCTTGTCATAGATATGATAATTGCATTCAGCGAAAATCATGCTTTTGCTGTAGAAAGCTACTGAATAAAGAACTTTCTCATCATCATACTGTGATAGAATTTCATCTTTGACGTAGTCAGATGCATTGATTTCTAGAATAGTCTGTCGTTTGAAATTGAAATGTCGTAGTATTGAAATTGAGCTGACTTGTTTCTTTAGATCATCAAAAGCTTGAACACAGACTTCATTTCAAACAAAAGACGTGTTTTTTCTAGTCAGCTGAGTGAATGATTTAACTAGCTTCGAGAAGTTCTTAATGAAACGATGATAGAAGTTAACAAATCTCACGAAGCTTTGAACTTCTTTCAGATTGATCAATATAGTTCAGTTGACTATGACTTTCACTTTGATAAAGTTCATGCAAAGATCTTGTTCTAACACTATGACTTCTAAGAAGACTGTTTCTTCTACATTGAATTCGCACTTTCAAATATTCATCTGTAAGTCAGTCTTTCGTAGATGATTCAATATTATTTTGACATGTTGTTTATGTTCTCATTGAGTTTTGCTGTAGATCAGAATGTCGTCTAGATAGACTTGACAAAAGTTATTTAGAAAGTCTCAAAGAACGTCATTTATATACTGCTGAAACAAGACAGAATCATTGATAAGTTTGAAAGATAGCATCTTTGATTTGTATGCTTCTAACGCAATGATAAAGATAGTGTAGTTCTCACTATCAGAATGCATTCGCAGTTTGTTGAAAATTGAAATGATATTCAATTGAGTCAGATGCTTGCAATTAACTATTTTGCCAATCATCTCATCTATCAAAGATAGAGAATAGCGATTTCTTTTGATAATAGCATTGAGCTTTCAATAGTTAACGCAGAATCATAGATCTTCATTTGCTTTTAAAGTGAACAGAACGAGTGAGAAATACGAAGCTTTGCTAGAGATTATAAATTCTTTGAAAAGATTCTCGTTCAGATATTTCTTTACTTTCTGAAGCTTGTAGAGAGACATTTAATATGCTCAACAGTGAAGTGACGTTGCATCACTAGTAAGCTCTATCTTATGATCATATGAATGATGAGATGATAGCTTGTCTGCTTAAGCTCGATCAAAGACATCTAGAAAATTCTGATATTTCGATGATAGCTTGACTTTAATATCTTCTAGATTCTAAGTCGTTTCATTGACTGAGAAAACGTTTATGACATCTAGTTTGCATTGAGTATTGTAGATGATTTTTCTATCAATGTCTTCAATTGACATAGCAAAAATCTCTGTCTGATTCTTCTTTTTTCGTTTTACTAATGCTTGAAAAGAGACGACGTTTATGTTTTGAATCGAAAATAACTCTTTCTGAATGATTGAAACTGAGTGCTTGAGAATCTTTGAAACATTGCTATGAGCTGCTGAAGAAATCGAAGTTAATTGCAATCAACTTGAGTGCTTTGTATTTGATGAGATTAAAAAAATCGAAATCGAAATATTTAATTGATCAGAGAATACGATAGTATCATGTCTCATGTTCAATAATATTTCATTTTTGTTCATTCAGAGTTTGCTCAATATAGCTTTATGATGCTTGATATTAGCTATCAGCATTGATATAGTCAATTTCTTATAACTTTCAATCATTAGATTGAGTAGAATCTTATGAGTAATAGTTTTTCTAACTAACTTCTCATCATAGTCTCATATTAATTTCTCTTTTGCTAGTAATATAGATTTTATTTATTGAAAGAGTAAAGTGAATAGTATCACATATGATGAAATTTATCTAGATTGTAGAGAGAAGTTACAGACTGCTCTATTTATATACTGTCACGTATGACAAAGTTGCGACACATGACTTTATCTCTGACGCTAGTTTAGAAAGAGCTGCTAGAAACAAGTCTGACTGAATTCAAACTAAATTCAGAGCTATCACAATAAGCTGCTAGAAATCAGTCTGTCATTGCACTTCTCAACACTTTCACTTGATGCTTGCAAGTCTCTCAGCTTTCACTGCTTTTCAATCTTAGTTGTTCAATGAATCTCTTGAAGTTTTGTTAAGATAGTGACTTGATCAATTCGTCTGCTATCATATCTTGATTAAAGATGAAGTTCATCGAAATCTGATTCTTCTTGTGCAAATCTCGAATATGATGATAAGCGATGTCAATGTGCTTTGATCTTTCGTGAATATGAGCATTCTTAATCAGCATAAAAGATGCTTGATTATCTTTCTTGAGCTGTGTGAGTGAGACAGATTGATGAGTAATCTTCTCAAGAATATTAACGTGACTGTGACTGATGCTCAGATACTTTGTTAGATTCATGTTCTTGAGCACTTAATTAATTCATAGATTTTTCTTGACACAGATTGATAAAGTCATGTACTCTGTCTTGATGATCGATGTGACAACAAACTTTTACTTTCAACTCATTCAGAAGACTAATTCTTCATTAAGCATGTAGATGTAAATAAGAATTGACTTGTGATCTAGTCTGTCTGAAATGTAGTCTGAGTCAGAGTATTCTACTAACTTCATGCTTTCACTGACTTCGTACGTGATGTCTAGATCAATGATGAAACGAATGTATCACATCAACTTCTTCAAAGTGTGTTCATGATGTTCTGCAGAATTGCTGAGATATTGACTTAGTCAATTGAGAGCAAAAGTGATGTTGAAATGAGTGTGAATTGCAGCATACATGAGACTTTCAATAACTTGTTGATATTCATGCTAATTGATTCTCATATCTTCGAATTCAGCTGAGCGAAAAGCATCATATTTATTCATTGAAAGATCTGTTGTCTTGTGCTTGTCTTATCTCATGTTGAGTCTTTCAAAAACGTCATGAAGATAGTGAGTTTGATTCATTCGTAAGATTCGTGCCTTTCTGTTGCAAGTGATTTGAATGTCAAGAATCTTCTTCATTTTTCTCAGATTCTTGACTTTGAAAACACATTGAAACTCATGCTTAAATCATTTAATGTTGCTCAATGATTTGAAGATAATGACTATGTTGTCAATGTATAGTAGCAACATGATTTCTTTTGATTCATGAATCAAAAAACATGAGTCTGCAGCGCATTGAGCGAAGTCGAGTTCAGATAATGTTGTTACACAATGATCATGTCAGTCTTGTGCAGCTTGCTTGAGATTGTAAAGACTTTGAAGAACTTTCAAAGCACAGTTGAGTCTGACTTTCACTTCTGACAAAGAAAACATGTAAATGATTTCTTTGAGAAACAATTCAGTAAACGCATTGTTTACATTGATTTGATGAAGTTCAAGATTCTTCATTGTTGCAATGACTAAAAAGACTTGCAGAGTGTCAAACTTGATGATTGACGTGAAAGTATTCTCATAATCAACTTCATGAATTTGAAAGAAATCTCTGACTATCAGTCTTGTCTTCAGTTTGTCAAGAAAATCATCAACGTGCATCTTTGACTTGAAGACTCATTTGCTTGTCATGATGTTGATCTTTTTGAGCGACACTTCTTCTTGTCAAATCTCATTGATGACTAGCATCACAAGTTCTGCATTGATCACTTCTTTTCAAAGTTTTTCTCAAACTGAGTTCTGCACTGCGTCTTTGTAAATGTTCAATGTGAAGATTCTTATTGCTTTAGAAGAATCAGATTCATTGACATTGAATAATGCTCATGACATGCTTGTGTCAGAATCACTCTCATCGTCGTTAACTTTCTTTGTGATGAATCAGATCATCATAGCTCGCAAGATCTTGAATGCACATTCTTTCAGTTGTTGATCTTCGCTGTCTCTTTTTCTCTTTAAGATGATTACATGCAGAAATGTTTGAGCTGCTGACTTAAACATGCTTGATGCAAAGACTTTTTGAGTGATGTGAACATTCGCGTGAGCTTCACGCTCGTCTGATGTATGTGACGTGATCTTAGAATTGAGTGCATTCAAGTTGATTGCAATAGTCTTCAATGCATCAGTTGATTCAGATGAAACATCAATCATGAAAGCATCAAATTTTGAAACATTAGTTGAAACATTATTCTTTGATGATCTTCTCACAGATTTTCGCTCTGAAAGAATGTTAAATGTCTGCTTGCAAAGTTATAAGTTCATATTTTCAATCTTTTCATCTTCAATGAACTTGACAGCATGATTCTTGATGACTCGATCAAGATCTGAAACTCAGAGATGATATTGCTTGTTGATATTTTTCACATATCTCATGAAGATGTCAAGTCTGTCTCTGTTCATGAATTTGTCTCGTCTGTCTTCGATTGACAATGACTTGAGATCAACGTATGAGTAACATTTGCATCTTCATACTCATACATGATTAATTGAAAGCTTGATCTTGATGAATATCTTCTTCAAAATTGTGAAAGCTTCGTTGATCAAGAATCTTGTGATGATTCAATTTTGCAAATAGACATCTGTCTTCGCAGCTTCTGCTCAGAACTCAATGAGAAGTTCAGCATTCTTGATTATGACTTGCATCAAGTTTTTTGTGATGTATATAATTCTTTCAACTACTTCATTTTGAATCAACATGTGTGAGACAGTGTATTGAGAAGCAATGTCAACTGATGAGCATCAGTCATTCAAGATGACTTTAAGTTTCGTGACGTTGTCACTGCATACTGAGAGAAGTTTGACATTGTTGTGAAACTTTATGCTGAGTTTTCATTTTCGCAGAGCATCTGATGCATTGAATCATTGCTTTAAAGAAATGCATCAAGTTTTTCTGAAGTGATTGTCAATTATCTTTAGAAAGTACAACTCGTTATTAAGAGATGATGATAGTGATTCATAAATATTTATGAAAATGAAAGTCAAGATACTTGTCTTTTGATCACTGATATTGTATTCTCGTTTGTTAATGAACTTGATGAATGCACATATTTCACACACATTCTTGTAACTGTTGTTGATGAAAATAGATTTTTTCAGAGTGATGATTTTATGAAGTTGATGAAGCTTTGCTGATTCAAGATGAGTGAAATGATGATGTCACAGTTTGTACAACTTGAAGCTTTTATCATTTGCAAAACTAAGTTGATCGTGATCAACTTCGATCTCATTCTCATGATGAATTACATCAATGTAAGATGTGAAGTGATTTAGATTCATTGAATCATTAAGATTCATTGAACTGTACATCATTGAAAATGCTGATGAGACATCATGCTGCATAGCTGATAGTAATGCAAATTCATCAAGATCATTTGCAATTCTCTTTACTATGTAAATGTTTTTACATTCTAGAGTTTCAATCATTTGCTTTTCTTGCTTGTCATGCATGTACAGATCTTTATCATCAAAGCTTTTTTATAAATCTTTCTCACACATTCTTCTTTCAGAAAGAAGATTCATCTCAAGCTTAGAAACATAAAGAACAGAAGACAGTTTAACTGAGTTTTCATGATGATCTTGCATGACTGCTGTGTCACAGTGATTGATATACAATTTTCTCTCTTCAACTTTGATGATGCATCTTTTAATGTAAACTAAAAAATCATTAAAAAGTCAAAGTTGATCAATTATGTGTGAGAAGACATCAAAATTTGTGACTCAGTTAAATTCAAAAATCTTACTGACAATGTTCTTTGACAAAGCTGCAATATTTTCGCTTTTCTCATTCTCATCTTTCTCATTGTTATCAAAGATTTCAGAGTTATTGCTTTTCATGTTGTAAACTTTGTATTTCTTGTGCTTGCTCTTCAGAAGCTCAGTGAGAATTTGAAGATCATCAACACTTTTATGCTTTGTTTTGTCTTTATCTTTACATTTCTTCACAAGCTTTTGAGCTGCAGACAGATGAGAACAATCAACTAGATGATGTTCATCTTTACAGAGAAAACATTTTAAAGATTGTTGTGATTAATGATGATGCAATTGATTATTGTCAAAGTCTGAAAAACTTTTACGATGATGACTGATTTTGCGTTTGTTCTGCTTACAATCAGTGCGCTTGCGTTCATTTTCTCGCTTGACTCATAGCGCAGTCTCTGTTATCTTCAATTGTGCTTTCTTCTCTTGTAGCTTTTGAAGTTTCTTCTTGATGTCTGACTTATTCTGCGCATCAATGATATCTTAAATGACTGTGTATTCATCTGACAACAATTGAAGTAAGGCTTGAAAACAACGTTCTGACTTGAATAAATTGCTCATGTCTTTCTGTATTGCAACGATCTTTTGAGTCAACTTGATGAGATGTGTTCATGTCTTTTCAATGAAGATATTCATCAACATTCTGTAATCAATGAAGTTCATCAGATATTGTCTTTTAGTGATTTGTAACTTCTCTTTGTATTTATAGCTCAAAGCATTTCAAATCTTTTTTGCTGACATCTTGTCTGCAGTGTGTTCTTGATCATTGATGATGATGCAGATGATCAGTCAGTAATGAGCTTTTGCATTGATCTTTTGACTTTCAAAGTCGAGAGATTGAATTTCGCTGATGATGCTGATGATGCTGTTGAGTGTGTTTGAGTCAGACTTGTCTTCAATAACAAATCACAAGTCTTTCTCAATGAGTCATCTCTTCATGAGAGAAAATCATTGATTGCAGTTCTTGCAAGTGAGAATGAGAACAGATCATCGTTTGACGAAGAAGTTATCGAAGTTCATGATGTGCAATGTAGACTCAGCTTGTTGTTAGAATCAAAGAAAAAAAATAAAGATATTAAATAAATTGACGAGTGAAGTGAAAAGAATTTAATCTCGTCAGTGATGATGAAAGTTTATGCATTCTTCGACGCAATCAAGTGTGTCTATTTGTTCACTTTCTTGAGAACTCGTAGTAGACTGTTAATTTGATGTGAGTGCTTATTTATATTCTTGTGAGATGCGTAGTAAGCTGTTGAATTTCACTGAACTTCTTTAAGTCAGTGTACTTATTTGTCTTCTTGTGAGACGCGTAGTAAGTGATCGCTGATTGCTCGTTTGAATAGATTTCGTATCGAGTTGCTGAGCATCAAATGCTTAAAATGTTTCAATCTAATTACGTTGAAAGCTTCTTACTAATTGAGCTCATAATTTATTGAAAGAGTAAAGCGAACAGTATCACATATGATGAAATCTATCTAGATTGTAGAGAGAAGTCACAGACTGCTCTATTTATATACTGTCATGCATGACAAAGTTGCAATGCACAACTTTACTTCTAATGCTAGTTTAAAGAGAGCTGCTAGAAACAAGTCTGACTGAATTCAGACTGAATTCAGAGCTATCACAATAAGCTGCTAGAAACAAGTCTGTCATTGCACTTCTCAATAGTATTTCAAGTTTCTGACATATTTTATTAACTAGCTTGTCATGTATTAGTGTGTAAACAACGAAATCACTATTTATCAAAGAACGAAGACTGAAAGAATTGCTTTAAGAGATAAGAGAAGTATTGATCAGAAATGACTTTTCAAAATAGTTTTCTTTCAATAGAACTTCAATTTGACTGCACAAAGATATGATCTCTATTTCTTTAATGACTTTGAAAAAGATAGTTAGTTTTTTGAATCAGAATCTGACTCAGAGTTCAATGTAAATTGATTAAACTCATCATCTTCTAATGCATTAACTCTTGAAGTTTGATCAGAGCACTCTCTAAAAGTATGATCTGATTTGTGACAGATGAAACAGATTTCAGCTTGTAGATTAATGTCTTTGACGTTAGTCAAGATCGCGCTGCGCGATTTTGAATGATTGATGAAAATAGTGACTTCAATCTTTTTATAGAAGTTCAATAAATCTCATTTCTCAGCAAAGATGACTTGCTTTCTGACTTTGATCAAGAATTTCTTTTCTTTGATGTCATTCATGACTTGATGCTCATTGTTCAAATGAATTAAATAACTATGAATTTCATTCAGAGATTCTGACTGAATCAATTGATTACTTCAAGCTGCACGAAGACAATAAACTATCTTGTCTTGTAAATCAACGATCAATTGCTTTTCGTGATACTCTAGATAAAAGAACAGATGTTGAAACATTGAATAAAAATCGCTGAATTTGCTCTTTTCTTGAAAGAGATTAGCATACTCTCTTCGAAAGTTTGTCTCTTTGTCAAAATCATTATAAAGCTGAGCAAGTTCATTTAACAGATCATCAGTTGTGACATAAAGATTCAATGAATCTTGTTGATGTCAAGCTAAAATAACTTTGACTGCATCTTCTTTGATTTTGAAGTGAACGTAAATCAGAATAGCTTTATTGATATTAAAATAATCAACGTTGATTTCTAGCTTGTCACGAATCTTTTCTTGTCAATCATTTCAGATAGATTCTTTTTCATCAGTAAACAGAGATGAATTTGAAAGCTTTTGAAATCGCTTGAAGAAATTGAACAGAGTAGAAGAAGAAGAAGTGATCTCTTTAAAAGATTGCAGTTAATGTTGCAATTCAGTCACTTGATTTTGAAACATCTGATTTAATTGATTCAAGCGTTCTTTGACTTTATTCATTTTCTCAAAATGAGTCTTTCATATTTGTTCGCTTGATATCTTGTCAAATAGCTCACAAGCTTTCACGTCTAAATCTCATTAAGTTCGAAGATTGTTCAAATCTTTTAGAAAAACTTCTAAGTCTTGTTCAACTCAATGTTGTAGCTGCTTTACATTTTTTATATCTCATGAAGTAGAAGCTTCACGAGATTCATCAAAAGTTTGAGAATGAGACAAAGAGTATCAATGTTTTTATACAACATTGATTCTAAGATATTTTGATATGCGAAGTGATAGTTCAGAATAAATGACTGAATCTGTAGTGTCAGAAGAATAAAAGCTTTGATTACTCTTGAAGAGATTGTTCACAGATGATCAAATCATAGTGAAGAATTGATGATTGAGCGAAGAACGATGCTCAATAGTAGGTACATCGACAAAATGTTCAACAGCTAACTTTTTGCTCGATGACAGAATCTGAAAAAGTCGGCTTAATTCAGCTAATAATCAGCTAACAACTGACTAATCAGCTAAATTTCAGCTAAATTCAACTAATTCAGCTAATTCAGCTAATTCAGCTAATTCAGCTAATTCAGCTAATTCAGCTAAAATATTTATCTACATACTCATCACTTTACTCGCTCATCTACTCGCTCATTTACTCGCTCATCTACTCGCTCATTTACTCGCTCATCTACTCATCACTCTACATGCTCATCATTCTACTTGTCACTCTACATGCTCATCACTCTACTTGCTTATTTACTCGCTTCATTTACTCGCTCATCTACTCACTCATTTACTCGCTCACCTACTCGCTTATTTACTCGCTCACCTACTCATCATTCTACATACTCATAACTCTACTCGTCACTCTACATGCTCATCACTCTACTCGTCACTCTACATGCTCATCATTCTACTCATCTCTCTACATGCTCATCATTCTACTCATCACTCTACATGCTCATCATTCTACTCGTCATTCTACATACTCATCATTCTACTCGTCACTCTACATGCTCATCACTCTACTCACTCATTTACTCGCTTCATCTACTCGCTCATCTACTCGCTCATCTACTCGCTCATTTACTCGCTCATTTACTCGCTCACCTACTTGCTCATCTGCTCGCTCATTTACTCGCTTTATCAATCTCTCTATCAAACACTCTATCAAATTTTCTATCAAACGCTTTATTTAATGCGTTGATCAAAAGCATAAAACATGTCAAACAATGCTTCAAACAATGCTTTTTACTAAGCTTTTCACTGAGCTATCTACTGAGCTATCTATTAAGATATTTACTGAGCTATTGAATGAGCTTTCTACTGAGCTTTTCATCAAGCTTTTCATCGAGCTTTTGACTGAGCTTTCTATTGATCTTTCTACTGAGCTTTCAATTGAGCTTTCTATTGATCTTTCTATCAGTGAGCTTTCTACTGATCTTTTGATTGAGCTTTCGATTAATCTTTCTACTAGTGATCTTTCTACTGATCTTTCGATCGAGCTTTCTATTGATCTTTCTACTAGTGATCTTTCTACTGATCTTTCGATCGATCTTTCTATCAATCTTTCTACTGATCTTTCTACTGAGCTTTCAACTGAGCTTTCTAGTGAGCTTTCTACTGAGCTTTTGATCGAGCTTTCTACTGAGCTATCTACTGAGCTATCGACTGAGCTTTCTACTGAGCTTTCTATCAAACACTTTATCAAACACTTTACATGCTTTAAAATACGCGTCAATCGAGCGCATAACACAAATCAAACAGTGCTTCAAACAATGCTTTCTACATGACTTTCTACATGACTTTCTATCAAGCATCAAATATGATTCTATCATACACTTTACATGACTTTCTATTGAACATTCTACATGACTTTCTATTAAACATTCTACATGACTCTTTGTTGAACATTTTACATGACTTTCTATCAAACAGTCTTCATGATTTCTTTCATGACTTTCTTTATGACTCTCTACCTCATTAGTTTACTCATTAACTTTCTTATTGACTTTTTCATTGACTTTTTCATTGACTTTTTCATTAACTTTCTCAGCGCATATATTAAACTGTGTAAATAACTATTATTTAGTTAGTCAAATTGATCATTAATTAATCTATTATACGAACGCAATAATTATTCAATCATTAATTCAATATTTGATTGCTAATAAACAAAATGCGCAAATGTTGAAGAAGTTGACAAAAGAGATAAAATCGATATTAGTTGAGCGCATAGCTAAGTCAGCTAAGTGACAGCTAATAATCAGCTAATAGCTGAGAAGATCAGCTAATTTTAATCGTTAGCTGACACATGAGATTAACAGCTAACTCAGAAAAAGTCAGCAAAAATCAGCTAATATTGACTTTTTCCGCCTTACGATTTTATCAATGTAGTGAGATCATTTGTTAAAGTGTTTAGTCTTCAGAGAAAAGTGTTGCTGATTTGAAGAGATTTTTTGATGATTCTTAAGCAATCAAGATTTTAATCTCTTAATTCTATCAATTGATCTGAACTGATGCTACTGACTGAGCGATAGATTCTCTAGCAATCACATGATTGTATGTTCTCATTGATTTTATTGATCTCTTGATGTTATTCTGTCTTTCGATGTTGTCGATCATCAGGTACACAAATTTCTTTATACTCATTTCGTTGTCAGTTGAATGAATTTGAATGAGTATAAAGATCAATATCATATGATTAATGAATTCTTAAAGTAATGTTGAAATCATGTCTAGAAACTAATCAGAGTGCATGCATGACTAGAATGTTTGATTTATAAAGATAGTTATAACTAAGACTTTAAGAATACAGAAGAAAGAAGATATAAAAGGCAAGAAAAACATGCTTTATATAGTAGTTACTCAGATTGACGCTAGTCTCAAAGAAGACGTGTTGAAACACAAGAAAAATGTTGATTTGAAAAATGTTTGTGACACAAAGAAATGTGTTTGTCATAGAAATCTGTTGATCACTCGTAACACAAAGAAGTGTGTTTGTCTAAAAGACAATAGAAGCTAATTAAAAGATGCTAAAGAAGAAAAAAGATGCTGAATCATATCTGAGTCAAATCTGAGTCAAATCTAGATCAGATCTCAACTAGATCATTGACTAGTTCTAATTATTACACAGAGAACTTGCTAGCATTCACTGCAAATTGATTAGAGCTTCAGTCTTGATATGCTTGTAACAAAACATTGCATTAAATGATTTACTACAGCAAGAATCTAAGTTTTGCTGAGTGCAATTACAAGATTTATGACAAGAAACTACTAGTAATCATTCATGTCTTCAAGCATTGATGATCTGAGCTGAAATTGACTGAGTTATTCATCAAGATGTTCATTGATCATCAAGCTTTAACGTCATTAATAAAAGATAAAGAGCTAAGTAGACATTAAATGCGCTGAGTACAAAAGCTCATTGATTTCAACTTCAAAATCATGTATTGCTCAGATAAATAAAACATCAAAGTCAATGCATTAACTCGTTGAGTCGATTCAGTTTCTAGAAGTCTTGAGAATGAATGATGTTGCTATCAGTGAACTACAATTCTCACGTCAGATTGAATGAAAATCGTTGATTTAAAGAAAAACATCAATGAATCAATTTATAAACAGATTCTTGAGACTAATGAGATTGATGAGAATTGTACGCTACTTCGCAAAGCAATAGCAAGAGACGAGACATCATATGAAGATATCAAATTGAAGAATTGTCGAATTCAGAATAAAATCTTGTATCATAATAGTCAGCTATAAGTTTTGTTCAACGAGCTTCTACAAATGAATCTGATTTGTAAGATACATGATCAATCATTAGTTAATTATTCTGATATTCTTAGAATTGTGAAAGTCATAAAGTGAAACTACTATTGATCATTTATGCGAAAAACGATAGATTGATATATTCAAAACTGCTATATCTGTCAACGTTTAAAAACATCTAGAAATAAATCAAATGACTTGCTTCAACCTCTATCAATATCTGAACAGCGATGACAAGACATAGCAATGAACTTCATTATTAATTTATTTGATTCAAGCGAATACAACGCTATTCTGACAATCATCTGCAGATTGTCAAAAGAAAGACATTATATTTCTTGCATCATTGATGATGAAGATATCACTGTTGAAAAGACAGCTGAAATGCTGATTCAATGAGTATATTGAACTTATGATTTATCAAGCTTCATAGTATTTGATCGAGATTCACAATTCATCTCTATACTATGAAAGTTTCTTTGCAAACGACTGAGCATTTTCCTTCAATTGTTCATCGTCTATCATTCTCAGATCAACGATTAAAGCGAATGAGTTAATCAGAACGTTGAATGATATCTTTAATTCTTCTGTTTGTATATGCAGAATGACTGATTTAAGTGACTATTCATGATTGAGTTTGTTGACAATAACATCTTGTTTCAGTCATTTTCTTGATTCTTTTCTTCATGAACAAGAACTTTCATTCTCGTCTGAGCTTCAATTCTGACATCATTGAATATGAAAGCACTCGCGAACGCTTGCAGATCAATCAAGTCAAGAATATATCTGAACAAATGAACAAGACATTGATTTTCGCTCATGAAGCTTTGATCAAAACACGAAAACAAATGATGAATCAAGCTAACAAGCATAGAAAGAAGATCAATTATAAGATTAAATCAAAGATGTTTCTGAATGAAAGAAACATCTTTATAACGAGATCTTTCAAGAAGCTAAATGACAAAATGCTCAATTCTTTCATCAATCTAGATTTCGTTGACTCTTCATATAAACTGAAATTATCAAAGTCTATGCATGTTCATGATGTATTTCATTCTGATCTGCTTTGATCGATTGCAAACGACTTCTTGTCTGATCAAAAGAATGAATTCTCAGATTCAATAGTGATAAACGACGAAGATGAGTGAAAAATCGATGATATATTGAATTTTCGTTGATATCAAAGATGACTTCAATATAAAGTCAAATGAAATGACTATGATAATAATCTCAATTGATACAACGCTGATGATGATGAATTTATGAACGCTCAGAAAATCATGAATGATTTTCATATTTGATATTTGAACAAATTGCGCTAATTAACAATTCAATCAATCATGATTTAACAAATCTGAGTCTGTGAAATCATGATTGAACAATCAATTGAGTTGAGCAGAAAATACATTCATGCGAACATGAATCATTGAAGAGAGAAAGTAATGTCACGATTCTAGTCTTGTCAGACTCAGTCTTCTAGTCTTGTCAGATTTATTCTCGCTTCGTCATCTTGACTAGTTTCTATTGAGTCTAGCGTCAACTGAGAAATACACATATGTAGTCAGCTTCTTTTCTGTAGCTATCTTTCTTTCTTAGCATTTATCTACTAGTTAAATGACACTCATATGACTCGCTTTATGCTGATCTCTAACAAAAATAAAGAAAGATTTATGTTTACAATCAACAGTGATTGTTCTTGCAACTTGTTAATGATCATTGCAAAGCAGAGATGAATAGAAAACTGCTTGCATGATAAAACTCATGAATAGTCATCTTTCTTATTGATTATTATTGATTAACTTAATTCTCAAAATTAATCGTATGTCTTTATCAAACTTACTTCTCAAGATGCAATCTTCAATACAATCTTGATGCAAATGTGTAATAATCAATCAAGTGTCATTATACATTCTCTTATGTAAATATAAATTACATAGTAACATAATTGAAGCTTTTATCTTAAAATACATTTGCAATAAGAAAAATTCAAAGAGTTCAAGAATCTGCAAATACTTCATACTGATATTCTCAATCTTCTTGACATCATTGTTTTCAATTGTATCAATCAACATGAACAGTTGTGCAAACTCAAAAAAGTCATTCATAATCTGTTGATTCAACAAATTAACAAAGTCGTTGTAAAAACACAGTATAGCTTTGCTCTTAAAGAAATTCGAAGATGTATGAGCTTGTGCAAGATCATGATGTTTCATAATAATTAATGATCATGAATGATAAAGATCTGACATCATATAAATTGAAATTATATGACATACAATCAATTCACTCAACAAATTGCTGATTGTTCAGACTTGATTGAATTTGCATGTTTTGATGCAGTTTCAGCACAATTAAATGATTTCAGATTCAGAAGCTGCAAATGCTGATATTGATCTGCATTAATTGATTTTCTCATGAAATCACAAGAGTGATTTGTGCAAAGTTCTTCTCAAGAATTACAGATATTTCATTAAATACATTGCTGAATTGCAGAATGTCATACAAAGATGCATTAATGATCATGAAGTTGTGCTTGTGCTGCATAAAAATCTCATCTCATATAATCAAGATTATACATTTTAGTAAATTGACAAGCTTTAAGTGTGCAATGATGAAACAGATTAATGTATCATAATAAATGATAGAAATCTTGAAATGAGAATGTAATGTTCTTTCATTGAGCAGTAACTGAGCTGCAATGCTCATAAAGATTATGCACAGAATGATCTTTGTCTGCGCTTGAAAGTGATGACACAGACATTCATATAGAAACATTTTTTTAATGTTTGCAGAGTTGTGAATGAAAAAATGTGCAGTCTTGAGTGAGTTTGTAACTGTTGAAATGATATTGTTCAAAATTTAATGTTGTTTCTCATTTAATTAAGCAATTTTTGTATCTTGTAATCTGATTTATTCAATCTGATCATACTCAAGCTCTGCTGAAATCAGAGAAGAAACAATATTATCAGATTAATTTAAGATTGATGCAGATAGACTGAAATTTGCAAGAGTCTTATCATGTTGTTGCAGCATCTTTGCAATCAGATATAACTTATAATCAAGATGTGAATTCTTGAAATCAATTAATATGAAAGAAAATTCATGCATACAACAAGATAAATCATTGCAGAGATCAACATGAAATTTCTTTCATAATGCACATAAATCTGCAAGATCATTATGCATCAGAGCAATTATGAACAAACTTCGTAAAGATGAATTTGTAAAGAAATGTATGATCTTAATGAAACAACTAACTCACTCATCATCATCTTCAAGCAGACGCAAAGCAGTATAAACGAAGCAATAAGTGAGATGTAATACTTCATCAACAATGTGTATATCATCAAAGCTTTGAGCATCTTGTACAATCATTAAAAAAAGTTATAAATAATGTTTTTCTCTCTGCATCGAGATGAAATGATACATACAATCTGTCATGATTCTAGTCTTGTCAGACTCAGTCTTCTAGTCTTGTCAGATTTATTCTCGCTTCGTCATCTTAACTAGTTTCTATTGAGTCTAGCGTTGACTGAGAAATACACATATGTAGTCAGCTTCTTTTCTGTAGCTATCTTTCTTTCTTAGCATTTATCTACTAGTTAAATAACATTCATATGACTCGCTCTATGCTGACTTCTAACATTAGATAAATGCTCATCATTTACTACTCTGCTATCGATGAATAAATGATATGAAACAATCTATTCAGTAAGAAAAATTTGCAAGAAATTCTTCAAATTTGCATCATCATTTTAAATTGCAAGAAATTCTTTGATTCTACACTCATTTTCATCATTCTATTTGCAAGAGATTCTTTGAATAAAGCACTTAATTATTATCTGAAATTCACAAGAAATTCTTTGAATTTTCACTCATTAAAAAACATTAATTCAAAACATCAATCTTTCATTTACTCTTATTTCAACAACTTCTATCTTCTTTCATCATGATACATGATGTCAAGTCAGTTGAGTCTTGAACAACTCATCTGCTTAAAAGTACTGTTAATAGAAGAATTTCACTTCTATTCATTAATGCTTCAGTTGAAGCTGAGAAAGCTGTCATCTCATGAAACATAAACATCAAAAAACAACTGTTTCATTGAGTCAGCAATCAATTTGATGAAGTCATCAATATGCTGAATGAGCTTCAAAGTCAGCAAGACTTGACTTTACAACTCAATGAACATTGACTTCTCATACAAAACAATCATAAAAAAAGAGTGAAACAATTAAAAGTTGTTTTTGATAAAAATGATGAGCTAAAGAAAAAGATCAATCAGTTACAATGCGAGCGATTGAACTTCAGAGCGAAACAACGTCAAGCTGATTGATCTATGTCTCGTCAAGATACTCAGTCAGCTGAGCAACGAGTCAATCAGAAAGAAGCTCGCTTTCAACGAGAATCTTCTACTCTATCTGATAACAAGAATGATCATCACAAGTTCATCAAGCTTTTGAATTCACTCATCTTCATCAAAACAGATGATTCTATTTGAGAGACATGAAACATCAAAATAGCTGACAAGCTCAATGTCAACGCGAATCATTATTCTACTGAAAAGATTCATATTGTCTATGTGATTTTCAGACTAAAAGACGATGCTGATCAGCAAATTTATGCAAAGCATCATGTTGATGCTTTCTCATTCTATCAATCACTATCAGAGCTACTGAAACATCTGAAAGAAATTTATGAAGATCAGAATTTGATTCAAAAGTGTTGTCGTGAATACATTATTCTGAAGCAGCTCAACAAGCTCTTCAGCTTTTTCTATTCAGAATTCACTAAAATATTCAGCTTTCTGAACTATGATGATATCATTCTGATGAACAACATTCAGAATAAAATCAACAATCATCTTCAAAACGCGTTGTCAGTTTGTCTTATAGAGTTTAGTTTACTTGATAAGCTCAAGATCTTTCTTCAAGATGTGAATAACAAACAACAAGTCAATTATCAGCTACATGATGAGCAGTGAACAGTCAAATTAATAACAGTTTCGAAAAAACGTTTTGTTTCTTCGTTGACATCAGCTTCAATCTCAATTACTAGCTATGTTCAACTCATTACTTTTTTCACTCTTGAATCTGAATGATTAAGAATGTCAATCATCTGCTTCAACTGCAAAGCATCAAATCATCTTTCAAAGAATTGTTCTCGACTGAAGACTAGTACTTTGACATTTCATGCATTCATTTCTCATCTTAATAAGATCATCATGTTAAAAGAAGAGAAGAAATTATTTACAGAGAAATTGAAGAATGAGGCAAAAAACTAGTGACTTTCATCAAAGACGCAGTGAAAAATGTGTTAATTTCTTCAACAATGAGCAGTTTAAATGATTTCTTTGCTTTAAAATTTTTGACTACTGAATATATACTATTGTTACAAGTGTATCAAGATCAATAAGACTGAACAAGACTGAAGCTTTAATCAATTTGCAATGCATGCTAGCGAGTTCTTTGCATAATGATTAAAGTTAGTCAATGATCTAGTTGAGATCTGACTCAGGTTTAACTCAAATATGACTCAACACTTTTTTTCTTTCTCAACATTCTTTTCTTTCATCAACATCTTGTTCATTTACATCATTTTCTTTTCATGTCATAAACACATTTCTTTTGAGTCTAGCGTAGTCTCTGAACATTATATAAATAGAAGCTTTTGTATCAATCTTTTGTCAGAATCGTGTCTAAATGAGTCAATCAGCGAAAGTCAGGGTTGAATAGTGCTTGATCTTTAGAGATAGCTATAACTGAGATATTAAGAATACAGAAGAAATCAAAGGGAAATTTCGAGCTGTATCTATAGTAGGGCAAAACAAAGAGAGCGAAGCAGATTTGCTTGAGTATCGAAAGCGCTAGAATAGAGTGTTGAGACTAGAGATTCAACATGAGTCAAAACTTCTAGAGCTTGTTGACTAGAAAACTTTATTCAATTTCGACACACTTGTAACATTATCTTCTTCTCTTTAAAAGTCATGTCTCTATGACTTGTAATGTAGTTCATAGCACTGACGTAGAATCTTGATGTCTGTCTTTCTATCAATCTTTCTATTGATTCAAATCAACTTGTCAAATGTCTATTGTAGCAGACTCACTATGTGAGATAGAGTAATCATTGAAGCAGGCTCACTAGTTGCATGTGAACGCGAGGTAGATCGATTCACTGATAGGTTGAGCGATGAAAGTAGATAGATTATTGCATTGACAAAGAATGTCATTGAAGCAGACTCACTAGTTGACTTGCTCATTGAAGAGATCAACTTTCGACTTGTCATTGTAGCAGACTCACTATTTGCATGTGAACGTAGAATCAGGTTCACTGATAAATAAGACGATGAAGGTAGATAGATCATTGCATTGACGAAGAGTGTCATTGTAGCAGACTCACTATGAGAACGTCATTTGTAGTAGCAGACTCACTAATTTGATCTGACGACACAAATTGTTTTGACTCGTCTGATTCACGAGCTTGATTCAAGACAAAGAGAGAAAGAAATGAGTTAAACAGCTTATTTTCACTCGTCTGCTTCATGAGAATGAATTGATTCTAGAGCAATTCACGAAGATT
>JAABUS010002657.1_pt1 | contig 32881 bp, 32 predicted proteins | sample 5560161 | NCBI WGS metagenome assembly JAABUS01 (sample SAMN10711885, study PRJNA513376) | rock metagenome | isolation source: Antarctica rocks | place: Antarctica: Victoria Land, Trio Nunatak nord | collected 2016-01-04 | reverse complement strand
TCAAAGCCGAAGAGGCGCGAGATGTGATCCGCCTGATTGAGCTGGCGGGGCGGAGCTCGAGCGAGGGGCGCACGTTGGGGGTGTGAATGTTGGGGGGTTGGTTGGTGGGTTTGGAAGGGAGGGGGGCGATTGGGGGGGGGGAACTTAGCGTGGGCTATCACTATTAGAAAGAAAATCTCCCTCAACACATGCAATTTAGGATATGATGGGTTTCCATGAAGATATTGGTCGGGACATCATAGGATGTTTCAACGAGGGTGCAAGGCAAAAGGGAATGCGGGTCGAAAGTAAAGCGTGCATTCTCACTGTCGGTAAAAACTCCTCTACAGGATCCCATGCCCCATCTAAATTCTACCCATGTCCCTCTCAAGGTGAGCCATTGATAGTCGTCTTTTCTCTCATTCGAGGCTTGCACTCGTGAACCGTATGCTTGCCCTCTCCCTCTCCCTCTCCCGATCATCGCTTTGACCAACATTACCAGTTCGCGTGATCGCCCCCAACCTAAACCTGCCCCTGCGAAACCATCTTCTTCCTCAGATGGTTCTTGTAGCTCCCAATACTGCCGTCCCACCGCCGAATCGTCTTGTTCTCGCACACCATTATGTCCTTCGCGATCTTATCCAGCAACCTACATCGCACATCCGTTAGCCAACCCTCCTTCTCACTGCCCACCACCAGAAGCCCAGAGGCCGACTCACCTAAAATCATGCGACACAACCACCACCCCCCCACTGAACGCATTGATCGCATCCGCCAGACTATCAATCGTCGGGATATCCAGCCCATTCGTCGGCTCATCCAACAGCAGCATGTTCGGCCCCTCAATCGCCAACAGCGCAAACACGATCCTGCTCTTCTGCCCTTCACTCAGCGTGCCCATCAGTGCCGTCTGCGACTCGCCGCTGAGGCCGTACTTCCCCAGCTGCTGCCGCCAGTACTGGTAGTCCTGGCTCTTGTCGCTGTACTTGTCGCGCACGAAGTCGAGCGCCGATTTCGTGAGGTCGAGCTGCTCGGCCGAGTGCTGGCTGTAGAGCCCGAGCTTGAGGTGCGTGTGCCGGTTCACGACGCCGCCGGTCGAGGAGAGCTTGCCGGTCATGAGGCGCAGGAGGGTGGATTTGCCGACGCCGTTGGGGCCGACGAGCGCGGTGCGCGAGTCCATGTCGACGCCGAGGTCGAGGTTTTCGTAGAGGTTGTCTTTCGTGGCGCCGCTGTAGCTGAAGGTGACGTCGTCGAAGGCGAGGACGGGCGGGGGCAGCTTCTCGACGTCGGCGAAGCGGAAGGTGAAGATGCGGTCTTGGTGGACGGGCTGGATGAAGCCGTCGGCCTCCATCTTGTCGAGGATCTTCTGGCGGGACTTGGCCTGCCGGACGAGGTTGGCGTAGGTGCCGGCCGAGGCGATGAATTTCTTGATGTGGGAGATTTCTTCCTGCTGTTTGGCGTAGGCTTTCATCTGGTTGGTTTCCTGCTCGCTGCGGGTCTTGATGTAGGTGTCGTAGTTACCCCCGTAGTAGATGAGCTGGCGCATGCGCATGTCGATCATGTTGGTGCAGACGCCGTTGAGGAAGTCCATGCTGTGGCTGACGAGGATGAGGGTGCGGTCCCATTTCTTGAGGTACTCTTCCAGCCAGACGCAGGCCTCGAGATCCAAATGCGCCGTTGGGTCGTCGAGAAGGAGGAGGGACGGCTTGACGAAGAGGGCTTTGGCCAGGGCGACGCGCATGCGCCACCCACCGGACATGTCTTTAGTTCGCTTGTGGATGGTGACCTTGTTGAAACCGAGACCGGTGAGAATGAGGGATGCGCGGGTTTGGAAGGTCGACGGGTCCATGGTGTCCATTCGCTGAAGAGATTAGCTGTGGAAAGCCAGAGCGAGCGCACAGCATACCTCGTATAAGTCTTCTAGGATGGGGTCTTCAGGCCCGCTCTTCACCAAGATCTCTTCTGCCATCTTTTCTAACCTCTCCTTCTCGTTCTCCGCCTCTGTGACAACCCACTCCAAGGCGCCTAGATCGCTCGGGGGTGCACCTTCATTGAGCAGGTAGATGTCGATGTGCTCAGGAACCGGATACTCCCGCTTGTCGATAGCTTTGAGCAATGTCGATTTACCACATCCGTTCTCCCCCAGGAGACCATACCGCCGCCCGTAGTTGAGTTCGAGCGTGGTGTCGGTGATCAAGACCTTTCCATGGAAAACCAACGATGCTGAATTTATCTTCACATCTCGACTGGCCGCTAGTGAGGCCAGTACGCCGGTTGTGACTCGATCTGATAGACCATGTTTGTCCATCTGCTCCGTCAGCTTCTTGACCTCCGAAGCCTTTTTACTATTCATCGCTGGCTGTTCGTCATCTGATAGGGCATTGCCATCACCGTCGAGCAGCGGTGGGGTCTCGTCGCCGTTGACAGATGAGGCTGAGGAGGCATTCTTTGAGGCGGCTGTAGAGGAGAGTTTGGAGGTTGCGGTCTTCTTCTTGTCCGTGCCGGCCTCCGCTCGCTTCGCCTGACGGGCAGCTTTGGATGCGGAAACCATTTTGCTCTAAAGATTTCGGAGCCTGATCGCTTTGGTAGAACGATTTGATAGGAAAATTGGAGTAGGCCAGATTTTGACGTTGAGCTTTCCCGCACTTGTGGGATCGCCTCTTATCGATAGCGGGACGGTTGTCGGACCGAAAGCAGCCAACCGACGAGACGTACAGTATTGTTCAGGGTCCACTGAGGTGTGAAGGAGCATCGCAGTTAGTCTTGACTTCCTAAGGCTTTCACATTATGAAAATGCGCAAATCTCGAGTGAGCTCAAATGATAATTAGAGACGTCTATAGATCATCGATATAAGCCTCCAACGCCTCGCAAACACCTAACACACTCATTCGAGTTCGGAGCCTTGACAAAGTACCCTCTATATCGTAGAGATTCCGGAACGCATGAAGTGCTCAAGTATACATACCTCCGCTCAAGCAACTGCGAACTTACTCCTCGATCTCAGCTTCGCACCCATAAAGTAAAGTGTGAACATCCCAATCACTCCGAGCGTACTCAGACCGGCCAGTAGACTGACTCCCCTCCCCACTCCGAGATTTATGAATAGTGGTCGCGCAAACAGGATGCTTCCACAAGCCAGCGCCGACCGGAAGAAGTCGTTACCCGCAAACAGACTAGCTGCGTATTGTGGATAAGAGAATGGCACGTAGACGAAAATACATTGCATGACCACAAACACCGTAGCACCATAGATGGTGATGCCAATTACAGAAGCAATCCAGTGGATGTTGGGGTTCGCCGTCCATGCGAACAAAAAGAGGCCGATTGGTGGACCGAAACAACCGAAGAGGGCGGGAACGAGGCGGGATTCCGGCGCACGAAAGCCGTTCTTGAGGATGTCCGGGATGAGGTACCAGCGGAGGTAGGCTGTGTAGGCCGCTATGCCTATAACACATGATACGAGGATGCAGGTGAATACCACGCCGATGATGCCGAGTGAGAAACCATACATGGGCGGGTAGACGAGTGGAAAAACTTCGAAAAAGGAGTAGTAGATGCCGTAGACGATACTGGTGTATAGATTGACGAATGCGATGGCGGGATCTTTGATGGTAATCTCAATAGGCTTGATTAAGGCGTCAATAATCACGGCTGTGGGGTTGAGGCCCTTTTCGTTGATTTCGGATTGTGCTTGCAGTCTCGATTCGCCAGTAAGTTTGCGCAGGCGGGCAGCGCGTTGAAGGAGGATATTTGGTGTCGAGGTTTCGGGAACGAAAACGAACATTAAGACAAGGATGGGACCGGCGATCCAGAGGATTTCCCACAGCGACCAACGCCAGCCTTTCGCAGTGACTGCAAAGCCGGAAAGCAGTGGTCCCAGAGCCGGACCGCAATAGGCGGCCGAGACCCAAACCGTGAGTGCGTAAGGTAGTTTGAGCAGAGAGTACATGTCCTGCATGGTTGCCCCGCCGTTGGCGAGACAAGGACTCCCAAAGAATCCTTGCAGAAAGCGGAGCACGAGGAGGCCTGCGAAGTTGTTGACCAGAGCAGTAGGGACGGACAAAATTACGAAGATGGTAAAGGTTGCGATATAGACTGGATTCCGTCCGACAACGGGTATCTCACTCAAAGGCGCGAAAAGGAGTGGTCCGATACCGTATGCGAGGACGTAAAGTGATAGCGGAAGGGAGACGTCGGTTGGTGAGACTCCAAATTTGTCCATGACGCCTTGTTCGCTAGAGGTATATATAGCAGAGCCGGTATAGACAGCGAATGTATACAGACAGATTATTAACGCCACCGATCCACGCTTAAGGTTGGACCAATTCTGGGGATTCGCTGGGTCATCTGTCGTGTACCAATCGACCAAGATGTTGCCATCGGCGGTCTTGGTGGGAGCAATCGGTAGGGTTTTGGTTCGTTCCAAAGCCAGCGTTTGCTCGATTTCGAGACGCTCTTCGGTGTAGGGAAGAGTCTCCGCTCGACTCTTTACCCGAGTCAGTGATGCGGCTTCAAGGTCTTCGAGGCCATCTTGGCTTGTCTTTGTTGTTACTCGCTGAAACGTTGCTGGAGCCTTGGAACTCGTCCTCGAGGCCAGTAGGGAGGCAGGCTTCTCATTTGAACTCAGAGCAGTGATGTACGAGGTTGGCAGTTCGAAACCAGGCCTCTCTTCTGGATATTGAAGGACTCTGTTTCCAGTCGCCCATCGGACGAATTGCCCAATGGGGGCTTCTCTGATCAGGTCGGACATTGTGAGAAGGAATGGGAACGACAGGCAAAAAGAGTATCGGGAAGCAAGAGATTCGATCAGAAGAGAGATAGGTCGATGGGCGCAAGCTCTGAAGGATCACACGGAAAATAAAGTGCAAGGATGGAGAGAACGTTCGACACAAGGGAGCGGTCATAGTTTATATAGAGCTACTTACCAGATCCCTCCTACCTGACTAGTGTTCATCCTTTCCTATCTCCCTTGCGAAGAGTCAGAATTGCTTGATAATCCCAACGAGAGCACGTCATGGACCAATCACTGAAGAATGGTAGAAAAGGGCGAATCCGAATCCGAATCAGTGTCGATGTTGAGACACCACTACTTTACAAACCATCCGTTGATGTCAGCGGTCGGTGGAAAGCCACCACCGACCAGAGTCAATCGAATGATGCAATAGTCGTATCAGAGAGGTGCTTCAGTACGTGCACAGAGTCCTCCCCGATCACCGATTGCATTGCTGGCAATTTGTCAGCTTTCGGGCGTCATTCTGCGTCGTAGTCACGGAAACGCGAGCAAGGGTTCGATTTTCTGAACAATGCTCTAGCGGACGTAAGGGGCGCACTAGCGGAGAATCTGCTCTCGGCATAGACACGTTTTGGCGGTGTTGTATACTTACTCTACTTGCCGGAAGCTGATAACCCTCCAAAAGCCATCAAGCCAGCACCAACTAGCCACAGCGATCCAACGACCAGTCAGCCCCATCTCCACAACCTCCTCCCATCCCCACCACTCCTCTCCCTTCCCGCCATCATGGACCAAACATTCACCCTCCTCCCCCTACACATGGACCCCTCCAGCAAAGCCATCAGCAGCCCCTCCCCCCCCACCGACCCCGCCCTCACCACCGCCCTCTCAAACCTCAACACCCTGCACCGCACCCTCCTCACCCTCCCCAACGCCATCCCTCCCCCGCCCCTGCCCGCCAACCCCAAGCGCAGCGCCCAGATCCAGAAGATGCGCGAGCAGGCCAACACCACAATGAAGAAGGCCGCGAACAACCCAAGCCAGGCACAGGGTGCGTATACATACCTTAACCTCTTCCCCTGTCCCGTTATTTTGTCCCACTCCAGGCACACGACGGGGTTATTTTTCAGGTAGCTGACTGAACATCATGTACAGAAGCGATCAAACTCTACACCTTCGCCCTCCAAATCGCCCTCACCCGCCCCCCCATCGAAGCCTCCGGCCTCCTCCGCGAAGAAGCCTCCCTCCTCTACGCCAACCGCGCACAAGCCTACATGGCATCCTCGCAATGGCCCGAGGGCGCCGCGGACGCGGCCTGCAGCGTGGAGCTGAAGCGACAAGGAAATGGGAAGGCGTGGTGGAGAAGAGGACGGTGTCTTGTGGAGATGGGGAAGTGGGAGGAGGCGAGGAAGTGGGTCGAGGAGGGGAAGAAGGAGGTGGAGGATAATGGGGAGGGGGCCAGGGAGCTGGTGGAATTGGGGAAGGAGGTTGCGAGGCATTTGGAGGGGTTGCGGGAGCGGTGATGCGGGTGTGGTTTCGAGAGGGTACTTGTGGGGGGGGGGGGGGTTTTGTATGCACAAGCCTGAGTGCTGATCGTTGGAGATGATACCCGTTGTGCGAAGGTAAATAACCCATTTTGACGGTTTGAGTGTTCGGCGGTATAGATGTTAGAAGTTGCAATGATGTGACGGCTTCACGATCGCCTATTCTATGCAGTGGCAGGGAACGGTGCAGCTTTGGCAATTCTTGGGACAACGTTTAGACGACTCCACGATGGGCTGGAGGATCAATGAACACCCAACAATAAAAAGGTAAACAATCAAAGCATCTGTCTTGATCAATGAAAGCACTCAACAAAACAATTCAGAGGAGGCATTATAATTGTACTTGACTCGATGAATTCCTCTAGACGTGCACTGTGCCACCAGGTCGATAAAGGTTGGCCATCAATGACATTTCACGGGAACGCCCACGAACTTGCCAAAAATCTTGCACACAGCCACATTCTTCACATGTACACAAAGTAAAGCGGCGCATTACCTCCGCGCTTTCTTCTTCTCCGGCTCCTCCTCCTCATCACTAACCTCCGCATAGATCGTCTTCGGCTGCGTCTTACTCCACGCCTTCGTGAACATCGGATCCTTCTCCGCCTTATCCGCATACTTCAACAACGCCTCCCTCGGATCCTCATCCCGCATGCTACTCAACGGGATATTCTCCTTGATATGCTTCTCATCCGGCTGGCTCTTCGCAAACGGCGTCGTCGTCGGCACATGCGGCCTTCTCGGGTCCCTGCTTCGTCCGGAAGCTGTCATGCCTACTGTGGGATGTCGCGAGGCGTAGCTCACTGAGGCGACGTTCGAGGCCGTGAGAAGGCCGTTGGGGTTGACGATGCTATCGCCTGAGAGGCCTTGCGAGAGGTCGGTTGTCAAGGTGGGGTCGTCGTCGATGTGGCGGCGTTTAGGGGCGCGGGACATTACGGTTGCGGCACCCCGGACGGAAGTTGTAGGGTTGTAGAGAACGTGTGTCTCGGCGTTGGCGGAGCCGGTGATGATTTGATTGAGCTTGTCGTGCCAGAGAACGGAAATAAGTGGAGAATTCGGGGTGACTGCTGTGACATGGTCAGGTTTCAGGGTGGCGGGATTGAGGATGTGGAGGTGCCCTGTCGCGGAACCCGTGATTATGGACGAGGAGTTGGGAGAGAAACGAATGGATGTTGTGGGGTATTGATCCGAGGTTGAGGGATGGCTAACGCTGCTGATGGGTGACTTGAATTTGCGGGTGTCCCAAAGCTTGATGAGGGAATCACCGCCGCGCGTTACAACCGTACGGCCATCGGAGCTGATATCAATGCCCCCTGTGAGGGTGTCCTTTTGGTGGGCGTCTCGGATTTCGGCCGCTGGTCTGGTATATGGGCCGTTTCCAGGCCACATTACAATACTGCCATCGAAAGCTGCGGCGACAAGTAGACTGCTAGAACCTCCAGGAGATGAGCCCCACCCAACGGCCGTCATTCTTGTCCGACCCGCAGAGCCTGCAGCCCTTGACTTGTGGACGATCACCTCTTTCTGAGACCGCTTCAGGTTGACGTCCCATATGCGTAGAGTACTATCTGTACCCGCAGTAACGCAAATGTTCTTATCCGTAGGGTGCCATGTTCCATTTGAAATTTCAGAAATATGACCTTTCGTATTGTGCATATCCCGTAGATACGGATCGCCCTTGACGAACTCGACGAGCTCTTCTCCATCCCGGTTGAAGATCTTGGCTTGAGCGGTCGCGCAAATTACCAGAATCTGACTTGCTGAGTTCGGGTTGAACTCGACGTGATGTATAGGATGTGTTTCCGTGTTTGCAGAGGTCTTTGTGCCTGTAGGATCAACAGATTTGAAGGCTCGAAGAGTTGTCGGCGTCATTGATGCAAAGTCGTGCAGCTTCATTGTGCAGTCAGTCGAGCCAGTAAGCAGCCGAGATCCAGAAGGGTCGACCGACATCGTTGTTACCGTTCGTTCATGCGTCTTGAGTACGAGCTCGTGTGAGACAGGGAATTCGTCGTCGTCGTCCGAGCCATCATCCTCGTCGTCAGAGTCGCTTGGAGAACTGCGGTCACTCCGTGGATCGCCATCATCCTTGACTTTGAGCCCTGTCTCGCGCTTGCTTTGCTCGATTTGCCTGGCGACGTTGGTTTCCTTCGTTTGCTTGCCAAAGCCGCCAGGCAGGAAGTTCCTCAATGCTACATCCTCCGCAATTTGCACCTCATCATCATCCATGCTGCCAAGTTTGGCTTGTCTAGATAATAGTCAGTAGCTTGGTCCGAGAAAACTGATGTGGTATCTCTAATAAGGGTTGTTGCTTGTGCAGGTGCTCCTATTAACGCTCTCCGAGTTCTTTTCAAGCTGTGGAACAGAGGGTTGGGGAGCTCAGGAACGGTCTCAAACGTGAATAGGCGATCCCAACATGTGACAACTTGCCCAACTACCTTCAGCCTCCCGGATCCTGTGGATCGGTCGCAAGAGCGATTACAGCGTTTTCCAATCTCATCGCATTGATGAAGGAGAGAGTTACTGAAGCCTTCGGGGCTTGGATAGAGAGAGATAACCCTAAATCTGACCCTAGAGACGTTCTGGCATGCTTGGCGGCCTTAATGCCAACTCTTCATTGGATGCAATGTTCGTGGAGATGGCATTGAGACGTCAGTGCCATGCCAAACTCATGCCAGCAACATATCACACAGGAGACATAGTGTTCCAGGGTTACTGAGGATGGGACGCTTACCTGGACATAAAAAGAAGACAGAGATCTGCCCGCAGCTCATGCAGGAGCTCTTTCAGAGCTGAGCGAGTATGAACAGCCATGAAAGTCGCCCTCACGCTTTTCCACATATTTCCACTCATGTAATATCAGCTTTCAAATACTGCGATAAAAACAAAGCGAAGCAATGCGCCGTCAGTGTCCGCTCAACTCTTCTACTTCCCGAATCATTTTCTGTGTTTCTATTACATTCATTCTTGATTCAACCACCCATTCTATACTATCGTATGGCCGGAGGGCGCTGAAAAGGAAGCTGGGAGAATGGAGGCGTTATACTATCCTGAAAACTGGAGCGAAGTGCGATTGTATACTGGTGCAAGTAGGTTGGGTTCGTATCACCAGAAACAATGTTATTCCACGTTTGAGGAGCCATTTTTTATGCGAGGTACTTAGGACTGGTTTTACGCTTTTCTTATTAAACAACTTCTACTGATTCATAGAACCGGAGAATGTAGATGACGTGGTGTTCTTTCGAAGACTTGATTCGAACGTGTGAAGTTGGGAGTAAGGGTGAGGAAGAAGAGCAAAAATGGAGCTTTTAGGGGATTGAGGCGGACGAGAAAAGAAGCAAGGTCGAGAAGGAAATGAAAAACATGAGAAAAGTTTCTAGAAAGATGGAGGGGCGAAGGAGAAGAAGAGGGTAGATCGAGTGGGAGTTCAAGAAGGAGGTAAGGAGGATAAAGAGACGAGGAAGCTGGAGAAGTCGTGAGCGACTAGGAGAAAAGGGAGAACACATCGTCAGCGTCTATACTCGACGTTTGGCGCATTTAATTTCTATTGACTGCTTGAACGCCTTGATCAAACGTGAAAGATCGACCTTTACATTCGATTTCAAACGTCTGTGCGCCAGGCGGTTCGAGGGACTACCTGTGATCATGCAAATTGCTATCGACGCGAAATAATTTTCACTTTTAGACCACCTTCTCCTCTACGAACAGCCACCTACCCATGGTTCATAGGCAGAACAAATTTTACATTAGCAACTCACATTTGCTTGACGATATTGAAACCCTGCCGCAAGTCCAACGACATGAAAGGCCGTGCCCAAAAGAGCGCAAGAATGAAATAGCTGATGCGAGTGGCCCCATATGTCGAAGCTTCCAGGACTGAGTCGCTCCGGAAGTCTACCAACAAATAGACCTACACCAAGTAATAGAGACAGAGCTTCCGCGAGGTACCAATGTACGCCAAACTCGTGGCACGCCCGAGTCCACCCCGTCAAACCTACACTATGGAAAGCTGGCAACATAGCGGAGATAGCCAGCAAGCTAAAGACGCCACCTCGCAAAGTCCTCATCTTGCTACCTCCTCCACCCGTGTCAAACAGTGTGACCGCAGCGGCGCCGGCTGAGATTGCATTGACGGTCCAATAGGCTTGTTGTATTGCTGGGCTGCAATAGAGGGCGTAAAATGTCATAGACATTCCACCCCCAAGGGCAAGCACACAGATGCCAAGGATGTCCATCTTCCCCCAGAAGTGATGCACACTGTACGAATGGCTTCTCAAGGTATGAAAAGCGGTACTCAGACCGAAGCATACGGCAGCTGCAGTAATAGAGATACCGAAAGCGAAGAGATCTCCTATACTGAATCGAAGACCTCGAGAAGCTGAAGTGTACTGATAGAGAATGACGCCTATGGCGACGAATACTGCACACCCCAGGAGATGCGTCCAGATGTTAACAGTCTCCATGTGTAAGCATTGCCAAAGACGAAAAGAGCGTCGATATGAATATGTTGGCATAGGATGTCCGTGAATAATATAGTCATTGTCACGCAGCCATTCTGGGATATCGTCCTTGGAGGCGATCAAAGGCCAGTAACCTTTTTTTCCGGAAGACTCGTCGGGTGTCGGTGCCATGCTGCTGGTTGCAGAGTTAAGGGCTGGCAAGAAGGGCGATTGGGTGGCGTCTTTGACCATGTTTGTAGTGGAGACTATTTGCGACTTTGAAGCGGGAAGTGCAATTTTGATGGACATGTATTGTTGTAGTTGATGGACGTAGAGAAAGAGATTATTAATAAGTACTTTTTGACCAGCCCCTCAGGTCCGTCCAGCGCATTCGGAATAGAAATAGGTAAGCACTAGTCGCCCACCACTTCGCTTGCACATCACGCTAAGCCCGATCGGGTAGTTGGGGTCCTCCCGTCGCGTCCGTTGTTTTTATCGCCGCCGCCATCCTCCTCCTCCACCCGAGCTCCATTGATAATGGCCATGAGGTAGAGCTGAAGACACCGCCTGATGCCTAGCACGAAAGGACGGCCTTAACAAGCACGCGGCGACCAACCAGATGTCTTTTCGTCGGCAATTGCTCCCCACACCGCCGATCTGCTGTTTCAGCAGCCCACCGTGGCGTCAGCGTTGAATTATCATTGGCCTACTCAGACCATAATAGAATTTCTACACCTATTGCCTGTATTGAGGACATGCAAAGACCACCAAAATGGGGATATACCAAATAGGGCGCTGCTTGCTTTATGATCTCCGCTGAGCACTGCATGCCATGTTCCAGTTTCAGCCTTGCACTAGAAGTTGAGGAAGAGTGCCCCTGACTTCTTTTCCTTGAGCAGTCTTTCTTTACAACAAGTGATGATCTGTTCTATATCTTGAGTCAGAGTCAATGTGGATCGTCTTGTCCACGACTGTCATGATGCATACGTGAGATGACCCCTACACCTTGTTGATCCTCTACTCTGTCATGAACGAAGTTCGCAACTCGGCACCCTCAACCATTGGATGGGTGTCTAGTCCTCAGGGCCGAGGCACGATAGACATAGTCTGGTCGTCTTTCCTTACCATATTCCTATGTACTTGGACGGCAGTATGCCTAAACATTCCGCATCCTGACGCCAGCACGCTGCACAGGCTATGGACCAAAGTAAAATGGATGCTGTGGGCCATCGTAGGTCCGGAGCTCGTACTAGCCGTGGCAATCGGTCAATTTGCTTCAGCGAGACGGTCAGTGAAGCGCTTCCATGGACTTGGGTATAAGGCTTGGACACTTCGTCACGGATTCTTTGCAGACATGGGCGGTATACTGCTGCAGCCTATAGACAGTACTCCTTTCTCGGTCAACAGCCGCCAATTGACGTATTTGGTGGAAAAAAAATATATGGACTATCCAGAAATCGCAGCGGAAGAGATCTGGGACAAGTCAAAAACAGACACGCTTGCACGTGTCCTCACTCTACTACAAGTTTGCTGGCTCCTTATCCAATTGCTGGGTCGCGCGGTCCTACGCCTTTCGACATCAACTCTCGAGCTCTCAGCAGGTGCGATAGTGCTCTGCACACTGGGCACATTTGTCTGCTGGCTGCACAAACCAAATGATGTCCAAAAAGGCGTCGTGCTGACCATAGAGGCTACGACTGCTCAAATTTTAATTGACGCTGGTGACGAAGCCGATGCGCCTTATCGCCACACTCCTCTTGATTTCGTGGCTAAACAATCCTTCACTTGTGGCTACGATGTGATGGGATTTTTCAATTTACGGTGCGACAACCGTGAAAGACCACTCCGATGCTTTCCCAACGATCGGTTTCCCGACATTGGCAGTCTTGAGAAGCTTGCACTCTTTTGTCTGACAACGGGATACGCAGCATTCCACCTGATCGGCTGGAACTTCACGTTCCCAACGCGGCTTGAGTCACTTCTGTGGCGTGTTTCGAGCTCGTTGATTGTTGGCGCCACTGTCTTTTGGTGGTTTTTTGAAACCATCGCAGCTCGTCAACGTTTTGGTCGGTGGGACAAATACCTCATCTGGCTAGGGCTGAAGAAGAAAACGCTTGCACCAAGACCAGATACCGAGAGTGGTATGAAACGCCAGAACACAAGAAATCGCCTTGACGCTTTTGAGACGGAGCAGAAGCACGCCAAACCTATGCTGGTCTGGGAAATTGGTCTACTAATGCCCATGGTCTTTCTGTATGCCGCTGCGAGGATATATATGATTGTGGAAGCTTTAGTCAGTCTAAGAGAGCTACCAGTCGGTGTATACAAGACTTTTGATGTAGCGGAAATACTCCCACACTGGTAGGTCTGCGATTTAAATAGAGAGTTGACATAGGACCATCCAACATACCTGACCATCATGAACGTCTTGTGGCCTTTCGAACGTAGTCCTGATAAACATTGTAGCATGCCGCGGAGTTGTTATGACAAGCGCCATAGCTCTTGCTTGACGCATATCGAAGCCCAAAGATTACCTGAGCCAGAACTCAACACCAAGTCTGAGCGAATGCTTTCCCATCATTGATACAACAAGCATTGCTTGTATCCGCAGCCACAAAACACCATCGATGGTCTTCGTAACTAGAGCTGAATAATGAGGATCTCCATAACCTCAAGTTAAGTGTGGTCGACCCTCTACGAACTTGAACGCCTGCTCTCGTCAGCACACCTACCCAGCGTCGGCCGTCGATCACGCCGAGCAGCGCGACCAAAGCGTTATCTTGCACTCCACCCAAACAGACCAGCAGCCACGAACACGCTTGAGCGCAGCAGCCGTTGCATGCCATGAATGGGCAAGCCGACAGAGTATGAAGTCCTGCTAATAAGATTCATGATGATATGCTTTGGCGCATAGCTCAATCATGTGTCCAACGCCACTAGCGGCAATGAGAAGGATGTGGAAATTCTAGAACAACTCGTATTCGACATGGAAATGTCCTCTTCAAGCGTAGTTTTATATCCAAACTATTAGAGCCTATCAATGTAGAAAGCAAGCTGTATCTCATGCAATTGAATTGTGCGCGGAATTTGGTGTCCAGGCTTACCTCACTCACCTATTCGGTAACTTAGCAGCCTGCTAGAGCACTCATTGATTTCATACTGCTTTGGAGACGCCAAGTATGTACAACGATAATTTGCTATGTACGACCTATATTGCGCAGTGACCACCGAATGCTACGCTGATATCTTCATAACCGAGCTCTGTGCTGAGACTTCTGCCGCAATCCGAGTCCGTACATACTCGATGGGAGACCCGCGTCCTCAGACTTGGCAAATCAATGCGTCAACACCAGGGCACACAGTAGGCTGTGCAACTCGTCTTTGAAGGTCTTTCGAAAGGATAGCCATCTTAGAAGACAGAATGATCTGCCATGAAGACGTCGATATTGCAAATTCCGCTCAACGCCGTGCAATGCTGCTGCAATTCTTCGGGCCAGATCCAGGTTCCTTCAATCAATGCCCTGCTCCATGGCCACCTGCTCCTGAGCCATGATGCTCGTTCTTCATGAATAGATGTTCGTAGCCGCAATACGCCGTGAAAGCAACAGCTGCAATGCCAAAGCCAGGGAACGTTCCTCTAAATCGGTTGAATCGCGTGAATGGACCAGTGTAGCGCCATTGTTCCCTGTGAAGCCGATCAATCAGCATCCCAAAGCGAATACAGTGTGGTATCGGTGCGGAGCATTAACGCACAATCTCGCCCATGGGTCGTTTTGTGCTTGTCCGGATGATGCTGCGAGTTTCTTGATATCGAAGCCGGTGAGGTTGGGCCGGGGTGCCATGATCCTGCAGTACTGGTCAGAAGTAGTCTGATAGAATTAGGGTCTTCAATTACCACCTTGACACTCAATGCGAGCGCCGATATCCTTGGTTGAAGAATTTCAATATAGTTTTGGTGAAGGTTGGAGTGCTCAAAGCACGGAGGCAGGGCGGCACAACTTTTTGCCGAAGTCCCTCTGCTCTAAGTGTGACGCCCAATCTCGAAAAACTCCATTGAATGCGGGCAACGATTGGGCTATTCACACACCATTCACTAATCCAGGATTTGTAAGGCTATAAGAGAGACTTGCTACTTCACGAACGACCGAGATATTTGGGTGGAAATCGCAGCTGCAGAACCCAATGAGACCACTAAGGACCAGACCACTCTACCGACCCACGTGCTTGAGATAGCAACGTACGAAGTGCAACAAAATGCCGCCGGCAGTCAGTCGCTTCGGCCCTCAAGTACTATCGGGTGGCCCTTTCTCCCATCTACAACAATCACATCACTCGTCCCAGCATCAACCACCCGGCTCTGCAGGCCTCCCCCCACCGTCATTCAATGCACACCATGGCTTCGGCCAAGCAAATGCAAACTCGAACATAAGCCCTTTCTCTACATCAGGAAATACGAATGGGCTGGCAGGAGGCTTTGGCACAGGCGGTGGACTTGCTGGAGGTGGTACCGGTCTCGCTAGCCAAGCAGCGGTGATGGGGTTCGCGCACGGGGCCGCAATACAACAACAGCAAGCCCGTGATGCCATGCGAAGAAGCAGTGGTGGAGCAGGTGGAGGAAAGCATCAGATGAAAGGGAGAATACGGGACGTGTGGCGGCATAATCTGGCCCAGGAAATGCAGATACTGCGAGCACTCGTGGAGAAGTACCCGTACATTAGTATGGTGAGTGTCCAGAATTAGATGAACGTAGAACCGTCAGTGCTTACTGACAGCATCACAGGACACAGAGTTCCCAGGTATCGTTGCACGACCAATGGGCGCCTTTACCACCAAGGCAGACTACCATTACCAAACACTCCGCTGTAACGTTGACCTACTCCGAGTTATCCAACTTGGCATCACCCTGTTCTCCGAAGAAGGCGAGGTGCCGCCTGCTCATCCCACCGATCTTCCTACCATGACCGCTTCTTCCTACCAGAACAGTCTTATGCCTTGCCCCTGCACATGGCAATTCAACTTCCAATTCTCCACTGACGAGGATATGTACAACCACGACTCTATTGCTTTTCTCGAAAGTGCTGGGCTACACTTGGAGGAGCACAAGCAGAACGGGATCGACCCCAATGAATTTGGCGCCGCTCTCGTCAGTTCAGGCCTGGTTCTGCTGGAGGATGTCCGATGGATTTCCTTCCACTCCGGGTACGACTTTGGTTATTTGGTCAAGCTCATGCTCTGCAAGCCACTGCCTGAGTTTGAGACCGATTATCGAAAGTTACTGTCCACCTTCTTCCCCTCAATCTACGACATCAAATTCATGGTAAAGCACGCTCAACGCAGCCAGACTGTCAACGAATCACCATTGTCACCCACAGCGTCAAACATCCTGAGCAGTCTGGGTCAAAAGTCTGGGCTGCAGGACCTTGCAGATGAATTACAGATCAAACGTATCGGGGTTGCACATCAGGCTGGTTCGGACAGCCTTCTGACTGGGAAGGTGTTCTGGGAGGTTAAGAGGAGCATCTTCGGAGGGACAATTGATGACGACAAGTACTTGGGCCAGGTCTGGGGGCTGAATGGCGCAGGATCGTCACTCAACACATACTCGTCGACCAGCTACAGCGCCCACGAGGAGCAGGCTACACCCAATCTTAACGGCGCTACGATCTATCATGATACCAACACACCTAGTACGCCCGACACGAGATACACGGCGATGACCCCTAATCAGCAGAATCAAGGCAACGGCGTTGGCATGGCCCCTTTGACGCCGGGTGGCGGAGGCGGTGTCTTTGGGAACTTTCGATTTCAGAAGGGATAAGGCGGTCTTTATGCATCTATTCTCATGGCGTGCTCTGGTAGTCCGGCGAAGGGAGCTTGGATTTTAGGGTCATCTCGCAGCTTTGTGACTTGTAGTAATACCTGGTAGTAAGACATGCTCTGACGAGCCTGGCTAGCCGATGAACAATCAATCTTCAACGTCCTTGAAAGTCTTTACTGTTATCTTTCTCGCAGGCTACTTAAACGCAATGGCGTATCGTCGTTTACCGGTTTCCGCTAGCCGCTTGGGGCATCATTATCCAGCAGTGTCTTCGCCGCGGCTTTCTTATCTGTCCCCCCACCCATTAGCACGAAAGGTGGGACATAGAGCGGGGTTTCAACTCCTCGAAGTTTCCCATCTGCGTCAGGGCCTCATTCGGCTCTTGGACGCGCATTGCCACTCTGTCACTCTGTAGATTATAGCTCTGAGCAGTCTTCTTCTTCATCGTCATCAACGAATGCTCCTTTTTCTTTCCCTCCTCCTTTCTCTATTGCCACCCTTTCTGAAGATTTCTTCTCCAATCCTACAGCATTCACATTTAGCCTACTTTCTGTAGAGCAGCATTGACTCACAGTCTCCAACATGGTACTCGACAGACTAAAGCAGGTAGCTCAGCATGTCATAGGCACGGTCCCCTCACCGCATCCCTTTGACCCTCTCTCCGCCTCCGAGATCGAGAGAGCAGTGTCTCTGGTCCGCCAGGAGCACGGCTCACTCTACTACAACGCGATCACGCTATGGGAACCGCGGAAGGCGGAGATGCTGGCGTGGCTAGCAGATCCGGATCATACGGTACGACCCCACCGAGTCGCCGATGTTGTAGCAATTGGAAAGGGCAGCAAGGTTTACGATGGACTGGTGGATTTGGAGGAAGAGAAGATTGTCAGGTGGGAGTATACTGAGGGTGTTCAGCCACTGGTGAGATCTCAAGACCTCTAACAATCAATGGCGTGGCTGATGGGCTCTAGATCACTATGGAGGACCTACAGATTGTGGAGCATGTTGTGAGAGAGGACCCTAAGGTCATTGAGCAATGCGGAATAATAGGGATACCGAAAGAGGACATGAGTAAAGTCTATTGTGACCGTGGGTAGCACAGAAGTTTCCGCTCAGTTCTCGCGCTAATGATCGCTAGCATGGACCATTGGATTCGATGAAAGATTCGGCAATAAGGTTCGATTACAGCAAGCCTTGATGTATTATAGACCGCACATCGACGACAGCCAGTATACTTTCCCGCTCGATTTTACGCCCATTTTCAACGCTGACACCCAAGAAATCATCCATATCGACATTCCTCCGATGCGTAGACCCGTCAATCAAGCGCCAGCGAGCAATTATCACCCTGCTGCGATCGAAGCAGAGGGAGGATATCGTAAGGATCTGAAGCCAATCAACATCACACAGCCAGAAGGAGTCTCATTCAAGGTCGACGGCCGCATCATCGAATGGCAGAACTGGAAGGTACATGTCGGCTTCAACTACCGAGAAGGAATAGTATTGAACAACATCACCTATAACGACAAAGGTAGCGAAAGGGGCATTTTCTACCGCTTATCCCTAGCTGAAATGGTGGTCCCATACGGGAATCCTGAGCATCCCCATCATAGGAAACACGCCTTTGACCTGGGCGAGTATGGCGGTGGAAACATGACAAACAGCCTTGCCCTCGGATGTGACTGCAAAGGCGCGATTCACTACATGGATGCAAATTTTGTCAACCGAGCAGGAGCCAGCCAGACAATCAAGAATGCAATTTGTATACACGAAGAGGATGCGGGTATTTTATTCAAGCATACGGACTTCAGGGACGACTCTGTTGTCATCACCCGGGGGCGCAAGCTTTTGATATCGCATGTTTTCACAGCGGGGAATTATGAGTATTGTGTCTATTGGACCTTGCTCCAAGACGGTACCGTGCAGCTTGAGATCAAGCTCACCGGTATCCTCAATACCTATGCGATGAACCCCGGCGAAGATACAAAGGGATGGGGCACGGAGGTTTATCCTGGTGTCAATGCTCATAATCATCAACATCTCTTCTGCATGAGGGTAGACCCCAACATCGATGGGCCTCTGAATACGGTGTTCCAAGTTGATGCTAAAACAGGACCAGGAGCCGTGGGAAGCGCCGAGAACAAATACGGCAATGCTTTCTACGCGCAAAAAACCAAATATACGACCGCGAAGGAGGCAGTAGCGGACTATGATGGAAGCTCCAGCCGCACATGGGAAATGGCGAACACTAAAAAGATCAATCCGTACAGCCATAAGCCTGTCAGCTATAAGCTTGTCAGCCGAGAGGTGCCTGCCCTACTACCCAAAGAAGGAGGATTGGTATGGAAGCGGGCTGGTTTCGCGAGGCATGCAGTCCATGTTACTAAATGCAAGTCTTTTGACAATTACTCTATGACTGCGTACATGCTAATTTTTGCTCCAGATCAGGATGACCAACTCCATCCAGCCGGTAGGCATGTGCCACAAACCTCGGGAGACCCATCGCCTGGTCTTCCCGAATGGATTGAGAAACATGGCGACGAAAGTATCGACAACACAGACATCGTACTTTGGCATACATTCGGCATCACGCACTTCCCATCTCCTGAAGACTATCCTGTTATGCCGGCCGAGCCCATGACGGTGTTGCTGAGACCAAGGAATTTCTTCTTGAAAAATCCAGCCTTAGATGTGCCGCCGAGCTTTGCAATGACTCCTAGCCAGAAGGCGAGCATGCTCGGTGGGCTCAAAGCCGTTGATAGAAGCGACAAAGCGAGCGTGAGGGTTTGATATCCGGAATTCTTCAATCAGGCGTCAATCCTTCCAACATTGCTTGGGCCGGTTTTCCTGAAATTGAAAAATCGGTTGGTCACGATGCGCAATGGAAAGTCGTGTATCCATTGAATTATTCAAAATTCATAACAGTTGGAATTATTTACAATTTCTTTTCATCAAGATGTGGATTCTGGGTTAATCGGCGTGAATCGGCGTGAGCGTGCCAGAATAAGTGTGCGTACTTGGCAAGTTTAGAATTTGGTATTCGTCTTCTCTATAATGTCGACGCAATGACTGCTGCACAACAAGTACCGAGGACCGCAGGAGCTAAGGCTGCTAAAACCTTCCTGGCAGGTGCCGAGTCCTTGTGAGGGGTAGATAGCAATTGAGTGGTTGAGAAGTCAATCATGCCAACTATCCTTGGGACTGCGTCCTTGAGCGGTGGGGTCTTCGGAAGCAATGGAGGATGATAAGGAAGGGGCGCACTCGGCGCCAAACGTCATGGGGTCAGAGCAGTGACGGCTCCTTATTACTGCTTGAGCTTTCAATCTAGGAGCTCGATGACTTGGTCATATATGCCATTCTTCCCAACCGCAGTAACCCAATTGTTTGTTAGTTTTAGGCTTATCCATTGGCAGCAATAGGCGGTCGCCTGGTGGGTCTCGCTTATCTAGAGCAGCGACTTGAAGGGCGTCTAGAGCCGCCCCGCCTTCCCGCCGATGATTTGTATCTCGTCTATTTCGATTGCCCTTCGACTCCTCGCGACTTTCGTCTTGACGTCCACGGCTGCACCACTATGGCCTATTCCAAAGTACTCTTCGCTCGGCGAGAATGTGCTATGGATGTCCGAGAATGTCCAATTCCACTACAGCATCCTCAATACCGTAAGCGCTCTTGCTGCAAGCACTTGAATGGCAACCGCAGTTGCTAACCGGGGCTGTTCAACATAGACTCGATCGCATTATTCCGTCGAAGGAAGCAACAATGTCTCGAGCACCTCTGCCTTCGTGGAAGCTGCCATACATCGAGCCCAGGATAGGATTTTCACCGATCAATTTACACCTTGGAAGTTCCATCTTCGGAATTCCGATTTCGAGCCCAGCTCCTCCGCTCTGAAGACATACATAAACAGCGTCACCATCCAGCAGAATGCCACCGATCCTGTTAACGTGCATAAGCCACTTGCTGGAGCTGTCGATGAATCGTACACTCTGAGCATATCCATCGATGGGCATGTTTCGATCACGTCCGTGTCCAGCATCGGCATCCTCTATGCATTGGAGACCTTCACCCAGCTGTTCTATCAGCGTTCGGGCAATGCAGGTGTCTACACTCCTTATGCACCGGTGGCAATCGTAGACACGCCGAAGTTCCCCCATCGTGGCCTAAACCTCGATGTAGCGCGCAACTACTACAGCCCCTCGGACATCATGCGCACTCTTGACGCGTTGTCGTGGAATAAGTTCAATCGTCTCCATCTTCATCTAACAGACGCGCAGTCTTGGCCGGTAGATATTCCTGCGCTCCCAGAGTTGTCTTCGAAAGGTGCGTACATGAAGGGGCTGTCCTACAGCCCTCAAGTGCTCGCCGGAATCCTCCAATACGGTACCGATCGGGGCGTCGAAGTCATCATTGAGTTTGATATGCCCGGACATACGTCGTCTATAGGTCTTTCGCACCCAGAGCTGATCACCGCGTTCAACGTTCAGCCGGATTGGGGTACCTATTCGGCTGAACCTCCATCCGGCCAGTTGAAGCTAAATGACAGCGCTGTGTATGCCTTCCTTGACAAGCTGTGGGCCGACTTCTTACCTAGAGTATACCCTTATAGCGCATATTTCCATACTGGTGGGGACGAAGTCAACGCCAATGCGTACTTGCTCGACGAAGGTGTCCGTTCGAATGTGTCATCGGTCTTGCAACCATTACTGCAAAGATTTCTCGACTACAACCATGCGAAGGTGCGTGCCGCAGGTCTTACACCAATGGTCTGGGAGGAGCAGCTGCTCCAATGGAACTTGACGCTAGGCTCGGACGTCGTGGTCCAGACCTGGCAAAGCGACGAAGCTGTTGCGCAGACCGTAGCGAAGGGACACCAAGCGCTGGCTGGAAACTACAAATACTGGGTCAGACCCTGAATTTCTTCGCAGCCTGAAATCAATCATTTTCTCTTCAGGCCTTTGCTAACAGCACATAGTATCTAGATTGTGGTCATGGGCAATGGCTAGACTTCTACCCCTCAAACGCAGCAAAATTCTATCCCTTCAAAGACTACTGCGACCCTTTCCACAACTGGCGGTTGATATACTCTTACGACCCGTTGTCCGGCGTACCCACCAACTCTTCCCACCTTGTGCTCGGTGGTGAAGTGCACATGTGGAGCGAGCAGACAGATCCCGTGAACCTAGACGACAACCTCTGGCCGCGAGCGTCTGCCGCTGGGGAAGTCTTGTGGAGCGGCGCCAAAGACGTCCACGGGGAGAACAGGAGCCAAGTTGAGGCGAGCCCGAGGCTGAATGAGATGAGAGAACGCATGGTCAGGCGGGGTATCAGATGCGGACCGGTGCAGATGATCTTCTGCACTCAGAACGGGACGCAGTGCGCCGAGCCCGGCGCATGATGTCTTCGTAGAGGATTGGGGGACCGTGAGGAAGGTGTGAACACGATGCATACAACAGAAAATAAGTTAGATTCTCAAGAATAGCGCGATTTTCATTGGGTTTCTTGTGGTAGAACAAATGCGTGTGGAATGGTTTGTTTCCTTGGGGATATATACATATGGGGATATATATATATACATAGCTCCCATCATGAACTCCTTAGGTCAAACGTTTCACGCAGGAGCCATACTGGTTGCCGCTGAGTTCCTTGACGAGTTACCATGCCCTGAATCTAAGTGGGATTTTCAACACGTATCAGAAGAAGACGTATTTCTAGAACGTGTGCGGGAGTGCGAAATTCCATAAGCTGTGTGGATGGCGACACTGGGGCCTTCCAGGCACAACTCAAGGAGGATGTTGAAGAGCTAGGAGGCTACGGTCTAATCAATGAGAGGATCAGGTGGGTGAAGATTCTTGATTGTGGAAGAAGAAATAGGTGGTGATGGTTTGTCGCGATTCATGTTTCCATCTACGTTGCGTTTTCCCAGCGGTGATGAGGGAGCATGTGGCATGAAGGGAGCCGAGGAGATCTGCTTGCTGGATACGCTGTATATGATCTGGCTTCGATGTTCTTGGTGCCGAGCGGATCGTCTTGAATGCACTGGGGGGGCGAGTTGTGTTTCTACCAGTGGCTAAGAGCAAGCAGCGTGCTTGTTCATCGGAGGCTACACGATAATCCGTAGCTTCTGAACCCATGGGATCGGAACACAACACGTCATTCTTTGGTGCTTCGGTCTGAAAATCACCCCATGCATATGTGTGTGTGTTAACATCTCCCTACTCTGATACTTCAAGGGCCCCTCGCCAGTTTTGAAAGATAATCCGAGACTGCTTTCAGGATATTGTTTTTTTTACATGTCTTAAGTAACGGTGTCTTGTAATCATCTTGGGCCTATCTGTAAAATTGATGGGGGCGCCCTTAAAGTAGCGAGAGGGCTTTCCTGGTCTCTTATCCATACTCTTCACATCCTCGTCTGTAGCGATAGGGCGTTTTGATCCTCTTATAAATACTCTTCATCGACCACGACCTTCCTATGCCTCACACTTCCTTCTCGCTCTTCACCCCCCAAGGCTCCCTCCGCGTTGCAAGAAATCTTTTCATCGCCCACGACAAAGACTAGCCTCTCCTGCACCCTTTGCCGTCCCCCACCTTCCTCCCTTCTCGCTCTTAACCTCACCAAACGGTTATAGGTGGCAAATCTCTCTACCCTAGCCCCGGAACCGCTTATGGTCTCGGGAAAGGGACTTTGTAGCGCCAGCGCCAGAAGCTCCGTTACCGTGTCCCAACTGCTGCTCCTCACGCCCGTGAAGACCAGTACCCAGCCCGTGTACGTGAGGGCGATGAGCACGTACGCCAGCACAACGCCAGCGGCCAGGTAGTCCGAGCTGCTGCTCGCGTACCAGGCGTAGCCGAAGACCTTGCACGTCATTTGCTGGGTGACGAAACCGGAGCCCGGAGGTGCAGGCAAAACGGCACTGTGTTTGGGCTCGAGACTGATGAGCGACTGGGCGAAGCCAGGGGCTCGGGGCGGCTTCTTGAGAGCCCATGTGAACGGGTTGGATCTGTTCTCTGCAGAAGCGGCGAGGTTAAAGGCCCGACGGCTACCGTATCGAGACAGACCGTTCGCGAAGGTGGAGGCAAGGATCAGCTCGGTCAGCTGGTGCTTTCCACCGAGGCCGCAGGCCCGGCTATTTAACCTGTTCACGTCCGCAGTGTTGGCATCAGGCGTCCTGAAGACGCAAGATTTTGTCGGCCGGTCGTAGACATATTGCGGTTGGGTTCGTTGGGCGACTAGATCTGTGGCGATACCTACGTCCGAAAAGAGACGTTGAAGGGTGTTGTAGGAGTGAGATTGATTTTTGCTATTACCTGAAGGCGTAGACGGTGTGAGAGAGCGATACCAACGCTATTTGAGCCTAATGAGGCGGTGATAGTCACGAGCTTGAGCAGAGGAGGCGTCAAGATCCATCATAATCTTTGGACTAGACCCGTCTAACTTAGTAATTGACCAGGCTGCGTCACCGATGATCGAATCCGAGGCGACTTCCGCATAGATCCACGTTGCACTGATTGAGCATCCGACCACAGCCTGTGATCTTGTTGTTGGGTTCCATGGAAATGGGAGATAGATCCCACCGCTCACAGGCCCAAATCGATCGGTAGGAAGGGACACCCAATGGAAATGCAACTCATTGGAATACTTGGGATCTAAATTCGAGATATCAAAAGGCATTTCACCTTCATTTCATGCCGAAGATCCTTCCTGGGATGGGGTAAGTTCGCGGTCTGTCCATAACCTGACAGGGAAATTCACGCTGAACACGTCCGTGGAGATCTGAGCCATAGCACACCTCACACCCACCGCAGGATTCGTTGTAGAAGTGTACGAAATGTATTCTTGAGCGTATCTGTACTCTTTGACAGAAGAGATGCAGTGCGCAGATCTTGCTTTTGCTGTATCATGCCAATCCTGAGTCAAAGATTGCTGAATGATCGCCGTCCGCTTGAAAAATCGTTGTCTCTCGATTGAAACCCAAAATTGTAGCTGTACTTAACAAACGTGGAATCCTAGTAGATAGACTTTGAACTATTATTGGCCTCGCATTCGCAAAACCTACTATCGCCAACATCACATCCATGGAGGAGTTGAAATTTTGGAAATATGTGCGAAGTGATTTGAACCCGCCACTTACGCAAAGAATGTGCCGTGCATCGGCTTCATCAAAAGATTCCGGTAATTCGTCGTTGCCGTCCACACCACTCGGCCATAGCTCATCGGGCGTCGCAAGAAGAAAGTACTCTGTTCCTCTTGCCGGCACATTCTGAAGCCGCGGCTGAAGCAGCAAAGGCGACGATGGAGCAATTAGCACAGCGATAACTGCTGCGACACCGATTACCAAGAGCAACCTCAGCCTTCGCCAGCTTCTGACGCTATACAGTGCTCCTACGAACATCTCTGGGCCCCAGAGACAATTGGCCTGACTGAAGAATATACCTGAGCCAATGAAGCCAAATGGGACCCCATCCCGGATCAAGTCATGCCGCAAGACGTGCAATACCACAGTCGTAAGACCGGCCACGCATGCAAGCCCTAACAGCTTGGCCGCTACTTGAAAAAGGGCAAGGTAGAGTCCGTCGGACTGCGATTTGGAAAAACCTGGCCCGAGATATACGACGCTGAAATTGAGATATATAAGGAATGAGAAGACAGCGCAGGGGATAATATGGATGGCGCAACGGCTCAACGCAATCCATCTGCTACGCCGTAGGACAGGCTTTGGTAATTCAGCCGCTCTCCAAGGGCGAAGAAATGTACTTAGAAGGTCGAGGCCCAAGGCTCGGAGCAGATACTTTGCCTGAGCAAAAGGGGCGAGATATCGCTTGGGCAGCATATTTCCAGGCAGTGACTCAGAGCAGAGATTCTTTACAGAAGTAAGAAAAGGGTCAACGCCATTTCTCGTGCTGCAGAGGGAAGTCATATCTAATGTGTGGGGACCAGGCTGAGGATCGAACACATAAGAAGGCTGAATGTGGCACTGCACAAGTCGATAAGGTGGGAGGAGAAAGGGCAGAGTGCGCTGACCTAGGGGGTATGTGCAGCCGGTTCCCAGGATAAGGATACTGATAGGCTGTAGACTGCATCTTGGTAGACCGTGTGTGCTTGCGCACCAACTCTGATTGATCCTTGCGGCTAAGATAGTCGTAAGTGGTGCCTCATAGGCGCTGTGGTGCCATTACCTAAAGTACTCAGCCCCTCTGGCGAATCTTATGGCAGAAGAGTATGAGAATCTTAGCTGTGATTTTCGACAAAGGTCTGCGTAGTCCCTACTCCGTACTGGGGCAAGTACTACCCAGTGGTGTCGTGTCGGCTGAAAGGATCAAGCGGTTGCCTGTTTCGGCTTAGCTCGCTCTTCGCTATCGCTTTAGGTGATCAAAATTGACTAGCTACAGGTAATATCGATGTTGAGTATGGTGTGTTCGGTAGGCCTGAGCATGTCTTCGAAACGAAGAAGCACCTCAATCCTTCTGGATCCCATATAGTCCTTCTCGAGGGTCCTTGCTCCTACCTTAGTGGCGTCAGTCTATTTCTTTTGTCGTCCGTACCTTCGAGGCTACCCTCATAATATCATAAAGTGTTTATCCCCTGAGTACGTATTAACCGAACCATCTAGATCTGTTTTAGAGGTATCTACTGCGCTTGGACTTCCCATCAATAATTTTCCAGAGCAGGACATCAGATGGTTGGAAATATCCACAACAGATGTGAGACGAAGCGAACCCTTGCATCTTTGAGTGGAACTTCTGGCATTAACAGCGCGTATGGATTCGACGGGTTCTAGTCCATCTGCCAAATTTTAAATCGATGGAAACTGGAAACATGAGGACAATGACACGTGTGGATGTACAGGCAGTGGGCGGAGGAGGAGCTAGGGGGAAGCTGAAAACTCCTATCCTTTCGAAACGATTATGTACAGGTGAATATCGCCGAAACCCTTATATACCTAATTTGAATCCAATACCACGACCTCCGCCTCACCCTGCCCTACAGACTCGACAATCAAGTCATCTCCTGCATCGACCTTCTCTACAAACGCCCCGTCGCCCTCTCCTAGAACTTTGTCCTCCCTTCCTGCCAGCCGAACTTTCGCCCCTAATCCCCTCATCGGCAAATGTACATAGACCTTCCTGTCCTTCTTCGACCTCACCGAACCGTCGCCACCAATCTTCCATGAGGTGTTCGACCCCGGAGCAATGATGGAAGCACCCATGAAGAAGTCCGCATGGATAGGAATCGTCCCTTCAATCACAGGCAACGCTTGCTTGTCTTCCTCAGCGGTTGCCTCAACACCTTTCTTCAAAGGGCTCAAGATCGTGACAAAGCCTCTACGCTTCGCCTCTTCGCCGAAGCTCATGGTGTGATAGCGAGGTGTCAGACCCTTCTTCCACGGCAGACACCATATCTGCAGAAAATGCACCATTTGCGACTGATGCTCGTTCTGCTCTGCATGCGCGATGCCGCTGCCGCCGGTGGTGAATTGGACGTCCCCGCGCTTCATGACGAAATAGTCGTCACTACTGACGTCTTTGAGACCTTTTGCGTCCGTCGGGGATTTCTGACCGTGCATCGAGTCGCGGTGTGTCAGCTCCCCGGAAAGTATGTAGCTGAAGATCTCGGCATCACGATGCGGATGCGTAGGGAAGCCACTCTTGGGAGCGACGCGGTCTTCGTTTAGCACGCGGAGACTGCCAAAGGATTGAAAGGAGGGGTCGGAATAGGAGGCGAAGGAGAAAGTATGGTAGGTATTAAGCCAGCCGTGGTCGGCATGGCCTCGGGCAGCGGAGGGGCGGAGTGTGATCTTTGCGTTGGACATGATTCTGGATATTGTGCACATATATGGAATGACGTTAGGTGATGTTCTTGTTTTTGTTGTAAAGGAAAAGACGAGACGACAAGAGATGGACGCTTCTTATAGAGGAGGTTGCGTGGCGGAAGATTCTACAAGGCTGCTAATAGTATTTAGTTAGCATTACTCGATGTACGCTCAGCAGCCTCAACGAAGTAGCTTGGAAGTGATCGGGGAAAGGCTTGTTCCTGACTGTGGATTTGGTCAGCTATTATACATCTGACTGTTTGCGCCTAGATCTGGCTTACGAGAGCCTTGGTCATTGTTCGAATATGATGCGGGGCCATCTCCTCAGGCGATTCATCGGCTTGGCGCGTTCTTATCAGATGAGACTAAGCCGATCTGGTTCCGCCAAGACATGCATTGACGGTTGTCATTGAAGAGTAAGTGAAACTTCACTTATGTCTCGACGACGATATGAATCCCCAACTTACGAGACGTCAGTGCTTCCTGGAGATGTCCATTTTGGGGTGCGCCCCTCAATTACTCTGAGACAGACCCTGTACCGCATAAGAAGTCCTTGCCGGCGACGTACGAAACACTTTTACGGACCCCAAAGACATCCCTTATGCCAGGACCTTTACAGCCCCTTGCACGCGATGGAAGCGCCTCTGAGAAGCTCAGGGAATGGTCATCGCTGATAGGCATCGTCACCGCCATTGTAGGCAACATCCTCATATCTTTTGCCCTGAACATCCAGCGCTATGCCCACATTCGACTTGGCAGGGAAGAAAGCGGCAAGGAGGCCCTTCCAGAAAACAGCAAAAGTCGGCGTAAGACATACGGAACACAAGAGCAGGGCAAAATAGCTGAACAGCGAGCAAAGACCAATCTAACGGCTCCGCCAGGGGATGGCGAGCTCACAGAGGCGGAGGTTTCAAACGGTGGAGACTACATGCCGCGTCCATCGATCCACTCACGCTCTTCCTCCGGATCGACAGTGAAGCAGTCCGAGAAGCATTCAGAACATGGGGAGCGGAAGTCATACCTGAAATCGCCGTATTGGTGGGCAGGGATCATCCTCATGGTGATTGGAGAAGCCGGCAATTTCCTGGCATATGGCTTTGCGCCAGCATCGATCGTTTCGCCCCTAGGTGTTGTAGCATTGGTGTCAAATTGTATAATTGCACCCTGCCTTCTCAGAGAACGTTTCCGGATTCGGGACTTCTTTGGTGTCGTGGTGGCTATCGCGGGAGCTGTGGTGGTGGTACTCAGTGCGAAAAACTTGGAGAACAAGATGGGTCCGAAAGAGCTCTGGTCCCACATCGCCCGATGGGAATTTGCGCTTTACATGGGCATTACCGCGTCCGTGATCATCGGGTTGATGTGGGCTAGTGGTAAATACGGAGAAAGGACGATACTTGTTGACTTAGGTCTCGTTGGGCTTTGGGGTAAGATCTCAAGACTATCAACTTTCTACAGGCTGACGTTTTTAAGGCGGCTACACTGTGCTTTCTACCAAAGGGATCGCATCCCTCCTCTCCTACACACTGTGGCACGCCCTGACCTTCCCAATTACCTACCTCCTACTCTTCGTTCTAGTCGTCTCAGCTCTACTGCAGATCCGATACCTCAACCGCGCCCTACAACGGTTTAACTCAACTCAAGTCATCCCTACGCAATTCGTCCTCTTCACCATCTCCGTCATTATTGGTAGCGCGATCTTATACCGGGACTTCGAATCTGCTACAGCAGACCGTGTTGGCAAATTTGTTGGAGGCTGTGCCTTGACTTTCTCTGGCGTTTACCTCATCACGAGCGACAGAGCTGGACCATCCAATGACGAGGACGATGCATCAGAAGACGAGGAAAATACCATAGGACTTGTTGATGAGGAACGGTACGAAGACGAAGTGGACGTTGTAGATGCTGGAAAGGGTGGGAGTCGAAGGGAGTCGACCCCAAGCATCCGGTTCGACAATCCTTCTAGACCTCCGTCGAAGCCGCAAGCCGACGGACCAAGCTCGCAACCTCGAACTCCGCAGCGCATGCACTCTGCCAGATCCTCCACTCCCTCCAGGCCCTTGATAAGCGAGACTGACGATCCTAATTCGCCCCTGCTCGAGAATCCATGGCAGTCAACACGGGAGCAGCTTGCCCGACCTAGACAGCTAGAAAGCACCATCTCAACACCAACCCTTCCGACTCAGGCTCGAGCAGGCAAATTGTTGACCCCCGAGCGGCCACAGATGTCTCCTCGGCGCTCAGACCGCCCTGCAAATTTCTCTCGAAACTCCGTAGCGCGTATCATGCCCGGACCACTGATCTCACCCCTCTCATCCCCCCTCAGCGCTATCGTCGCAGACTCCCTCCGCAGAGGCGTAGACCCACGAGAGGCGCGCCGGCGTCCTGGGTTTTCGGCGTTGAGGAAGTCCACTTCCCAGCGCTTGACGGGTGACGATGGCGCTGGAGAGGCGGACGCGGAGAGCTCGCCATTGAGAGGGTTGCAGCGGCCTGGGCTGGGTGGGAATCTGGGCAGCCCGACTCCGAAGGGGAGGTCGTTCAGTGTGAGTCTAGGGGAGTTCTTCAGGCTGAAGAGGGATAAGAGCCGCGAGTCTGGGGATGAGGGGGAGGGGGAGGGGGATGAGCATGGTCAGGGTGAAGGGCACTGATGACGCTATGGGGATACTGTACATCTAGATTTCTGCATTGTAAGACGTCGTCTGTCTGCATTGGAAGGCGTTGGTTGGCGCATTCTGCAGGCATCGTTAACACTGAACGCTGTGTGAAAAGGACCGATTCCAAAGGTAGGAGGGGGACTGCGTTTAGGGCAACGATATAGTCATTCCGCTACGACAATCTAAAGGCCTCATAATACGCCTAGCGATCAATCCCTCGATTGCCCACCCCCCACAGGTATACATCCCTGCCGAGTTGTACCTTTTGGAGGCTAGAAGTCCTTATTTCGCAGAGTTTCCTATGGCGAGGGTCGATTTTCTCTCCACTCGGTCTTGATTCGTATACCTTACTCCACTGTCTTTACTCGCCTCGACCAACCCCTTTAATATCCATACTCATCCACGAAGCCCACCAATTAACCTCAGCCGAAGAAGTCTCAGCCAGTAACACCAATCTCCGTTCTCAAGTCAGACAGATTGTCGAAAATTCTGTGTCCTACGAAATAGGGGGTTTTGTGGTGATACAAGTATACGAGGATGTCTCAAACCTGAACACGACATGCGAAATTCCCAGTACTTGGACCCACAAAGTGCGAGGGTAAAGAGACAGCTCGCCTGTTGTTGGCTTAGCGGCAAGGTTTAGAGTAGAGATTTAGTGTATTTGGCTGGTCTCTGCAGCACGAGGCGAGGTTTATGTCTGGGCAAGTAGCTTAGGAACGTCGGGCACGGGCGTTGATGTCGGATAAATTCGCTATGTTGGATTTGCAGATAGGGGTAGGGCTCACGATGGCAGCTGATGAGGGGATACACGGAAGAAATCCTGCTACACTCGGTTGGCCCGCGAAAGTCCGCCACAGCATACTAGAAGTAGTATCTCCTTTATTGTGGAGATGGGTTGGATTTGACGGGCTGTTCGGGCCGCACGGGAACGGCTACCTACGACAGAAGCCTGCGGGTATCACGTTTCAGCGCCATCGATCCTATTCACCGAGTCGTTTCAAAGACAGCGCCCAGATTAAAGTAATCAGCTCGGGGATAAAGGGCTGGAAAGGTTTGAAAGCATTATGCAGTCCTCCGTATTCTGGCAACCGCTTCAACCTTGGAATCAAACCAGATCTTCGAACCTCAGCAACTTTATCCACGAATTGCCCCTTTTGCTCCCACTCTGTCGTTCGCCCGCATATCAAGCGGCCCGATTAATGCAAGTGCATCTTGATGTCGACTACGCACAGCACAGAAGAGGTCCGTGCATTTCGATAGTCTTCAAATCACTCTACACTATTCCCTAGTGGCACCCGAATGCTCTCTCGTTTATCGCCGGCAAGCAGCCATGGTCGAGCTAGAACTAGTTTATCCTTGCTTGTGCTCCCTTCTGGATCTCCGCTTGCATCATCTGGACCACTCTTCTGGGTCGATACGCGCCACAAGCTAAAAGTGGCTGCAAGAAGCCGATATGCGGCCTCCCCACCATTGCAAATGTTCTAGAAGGCAGGAAGGTCGTACAGTGCCGCTGTCGCAACCGACTCCTGACTGGCTGCACGACCCTGCACCACCAACGCCCATGACGTGCTTGACTGAGAACGTCTATGAAGTACCCGAGAGAAGACTCATTGCTACCAGACTCGTACAGCTTCATGTCCACCTCGAGGCTTGAATTCGACCACCTGACACCACTTTCATCGCCCAAGACGAATTCTTGCGCCATCGCCTTGTACTAAGTGGCCTATCACTGTTGCCCCAATAAAAGGTTGCTGCCGACTGTCATGCATGCCAAGTGTACTAAGTGTACCAAGTGTACCAGGTGCGCCAACATCTGCACATCCCTCCGTAGGCTGTGCGATCGTTTCACATTAAGTCGGCTATTGCTGTTTGTTCGACCTACCTCCGCCACATCTTCCCACTGACCTCCGCACCTCCTTCCTCACGGTGCGGAGCGAACCCTATCCCAGCTGGGTCGAGATGCCCGGCATTTGAAGTATTTTTTTCTCTTTATGTAGTCTTCAAAAAGTAAGATATAGCGCCTCCGCTCTTTTTCAGTCAATATATATACGTCTTGAGCAGCGGCGTTTGTACTTTCGCATAGTTCTTTGCCTTCGCACTCATTGCTCATACTTCCTATCCTGTATCATGTCTTCAGATAGTATGGACTTCGCGGGCTTCGGCAACGGTGGCTACAAAGTCGTTGTTGTGGCACTCCTGCTCGTTGTGATGCAAACCTTGATGGTGACCGGACGATTGGTTTCAAGGCGACTGCAGAAGGTGGTGCTGGGTGCAGACGATTATACCCTCGTGTCGGCGACGGTCAGTCTTGCTGTCCTCGTATCCGGATACCCATTCTGATGTCCAGTCAGGCATTATCAGTTGCGATCTGCGTACTGGCCATTGCTAGTAAGCTGACCAAATCGCCCAATATCAAATTAGCCAGCCGATCGCGGACTAACCTTTGGCCTCCCAGATCCCCGCATCGCCGCCGTTACCCAAACCTCTCTCGCCAACACTCTCAACAGCGAAACCATCGGTCAGGCCTCCCTAGCCTTCCAAGTCCTCTACGCCTTCTCAATAATCCTCTCGAAATGTGCTCTCCTCCTTCTCTACCTCCGTGTCTTCACCTCCCAGATGAAGAACTTCACCCTCACGCTTCTCGTCGTCGCACTCATCGTGCTCACAACCGGTACCTCCTACGCCTTCGTCGCCATCTTCCAATGCTCGCCCGTATCCTACGCTTGGGACAAGGGCATCAGCAGCGGGAAGTGCGTTGACTTCGGCATGGTCGCGAAATGGTTGAGCGTACCCAACGTCATCGACGGGCTCGTCATGCTAACCATGCCGATTCCCGTGGTATGGGCCTTGGCAATCGAGACCCAACAGAAGATCGCGCTGACCGCAACCTTCTTCCACGGGATCATGTACGGCCC
>JAABUS010002656.1_pt1 | contig 32889 bp, 25 predicted proteins | sample 5560161 | NCBI WGS metagenome assembly JAABUS01 (sample SAMN10711885, study PRJNA513376) | rock metagenome | isolation source: Antarctica rocks | place: Antarctica: Victoria Land, Trio Nunatak nord | collected 2016-01-04 | reverse complement strand
GGTCGTCCATGAAGAGCGCGAAAGGGACTTCTCGGGAGCGTGCTCGACCAGCGGCCCGGATCAGTTCGTCCCCGGTGGCGGCGTAGACGTAGACCGGTTCGCGGAACATCGGGAGATAGCGGTTGCCGGAGGCGTCCTCATAGGGCTCGCCAACGGTGCCGGGCTCACCGGCCGCGATCCCGCTGACGAGGAACGCCGTCGCGTTGGCCCGCTGCCAGTTAGCGAGGTCGTCCCGCAGGATGACCACGATCCGGGTCTCGAAGCGAACGGTCGATGGCGACGTCTCGGACGGTGATGTCAGGCTGTCGTCCATGTGACTTTCCCTACGCGCACACGAAAGCAGCACGATCTCCGCATCATCGTACGGTCGACAGCGCACGGCAGGGTCCAGGCGGTGGCTTCTTGGCCGGGCCTGGAGTTCCCGTGACGTCGGTGCGATTGACGTGGCCCGACCGCTTCGCCGTCCCTCGACGCCGACGGCGCCAGTCCCATCGATGCGGCTGGTCTCGTTGACTTCTCCTCCTCAATCCGTTGCTCAGTCCGTCAGACCGTTGTCGGTCCCGCAGACGGAGACCGACACCCCGAGCCCCTGCATCATGGCGACCTTGGCGGCGAGGGCGCGGTCGGCGGCCTCGGGCGTGGGGGCATAAGCGATCTGGACGTGGTTGGCGCGGTGTCGGGCCATCATCTGGTCGCGGCTGACGCCGTAGGTGACGGCGTGCATGATCGGCCACTCCGGGTTGGTCATCTCCCAGCGGCGCTGGGTCTCCGCTTCGGGGAGGGTGACCCCGGTGCCCCGGCCGATGTCCATGTGCAGCGCGTCGTCCTCGACGAAGACGCGGCTCCAGACGATCTCGCCCGCCTTGCCGACCCCGGCCAGCGTCCCGCCACCGCGTGGGAAGAACATCGGTGGCTGGCGCCGGCTGACCGCCCCGCCGTAGCCGCCGGCGAAGTGCGTCGCCGGCGCCCCGCCGGAGATCATCCACGTCCAGACGAACGGGTCGCCGGAGCCATGCTCGGTCCCGGCCCGACCGGCCCCGGCCTCCTCCAGGGGGAACGCCTCGCCCCAGCGGACATCGTGGAGCGTCGTCTCCGGCGACAGCCCCATCGCCACCCAGATCCGGTTGGTGACCAGTGCGTCCAGCCCGGCGCACTCGTCGACCTCGTTGAAGTGCGGAAGCGCCTGCCCCTCGTAGAGCACCGCGCCGGTGTCAGCGTGCGTGACTGGCGGGCGGTCGACGTCGTTGAGCAGCCCCTCGACGAGGTCCGAGGCCGGCGCGAGGTCCTTGAGGCCCTGCTGGTACTGGATGCCGATCGTGGCGCAACCGAAGGCGTCGGCCATCCGGATGGCGGCGATGTACGTCCGGCACTGATCGAGGATCTGATCGTCGGTCAGGTCCTGGGCCGAGTCCGGGCCGGTCTCGAAGGTCAGCCCCCGCCCGTCCAGCCAGCGCCGGACGGCCTGCGCATCCTCGTCGCCGACCCGCAGCATCGCGGCGTAGAGGGCCGACTGCGACAGGCGCTCCTTGAAGACGCCGGTCGCGTGGAGCAGATGGTCGGGGACGATCGCGTTGTACATCCCCATGCAGCCCTCGTCGAAGATCCCCATGATCGCCTTGTCGGTCAGAAGCTGCCGCGCCAGCTCCTCCCCCAGCTCCGTCTCGGCGCCGGGCAGCGACAGAGACGATGCGGGATGGACGTGGCTCAGATCGTGATGGACCGTTCCGTCCCGCAGCCACGCTTCAAGGGCGTCGCGGAAGAACGTGTCCGTGAAGTCCCGCGACCAGAGGGTGCTGAAGGGGACGCCGGCCTTGGCGAGCGAGCCGTTCAGGTTGAGCAGCCCGACCAGCCCCGGCCACTGGCCGCTCCAGTTGGCGACGGTCAGGATCGGGCCGCGGTGGGTGGTCAGACCAGGGAGGACGTGGTGGCTGTACTGCCAGACCGCCTCCGCGACGACCAGTGGAGCGTCGGGGTCGATCCCGCGGAAGATCTCCATGCCGTGGATCTGGGAGTCGATGAAGCCGTGGCCGAGCTCTGGGTCGTAGGGATGGCCGCGGCGCAGCGTCACACCCGCGGCCGCGAAGGCCGCAGTTAGCTGCGCCTCCATCGCTGCCTGGGCCGGCCAGCAGGTCTGGTTGGCCGGCAGGCGCAGGTCGCCGGACGCGACCAGGATCGCTTCGTTGGCGGCAATCTTCTGGGGGGCCGGGTGGATCTCGGGAAACGCATAGCCTGGCATATCATGTCCTCTCATCGAGTGGTTTCGCGTCCGGGGATTTCCGCTGAGCACGTTCGCGGCAGTGGCTACCGTCGTAGGGGCGATCCCTTGTGGTCGCCCGGCCGCCGCAGCGGCCATCGCCGCCAGGCGAGACCGGCCGCGCAATCGCCCGTTCATCTTGAAACGCGCCTGCCGCGGACACCGGGATCGCTGCGCGGTGTGGCGCCTGACGGCGCGGCAGCGAAGCGAGCAAGGCCAGCGCAGCGTGAGCCATGTCCCTACGACGAAGGCGCCGACGGCGCGGCTACCGCCAGTACCGGATCAGCGTGGTTCCCAGACCCGGCGGTAGGCCGGCAGTCGGTCACTCGCGGCCGGCAGCTCCGGGAACGACGCGTGGGGTTCGGCCTGATACCAGAAAGCCGTGCTGGACAACTCGTCGGCGCGGTGGTTGGCGTGGCCATGCTCGATCGTGACGCGGATCTGCTTCCGGAAGACGACGGGGTCCTCGATGTGGAAGCGGTAGAGCGTGACCGGCGCCGCCCAGTTCGGCCCGCCGCCGGCGATGATACCGTGGTAGGGAGCCGAGTACTCCTGGTCCGGGCACCAGGCGGTGTTGAAGTAGTCCTCGGTCCCGGTGCCGTGCAGCGTCGGCGGCCAGGCGTCGTTGGCGCCGGGGCGGGACTCGGGCCGGGTCTCGAGGACCGGGCGGATCTCCTCGTCGGCGATCTGCGGCTTGCGTCTGGCCTCCGGAGCGAGCAGGCCGGGCTCACCATCGACGAAGATCATGTCGTCGCCTTCGCCGTACCAGTCCCAATCCTTCGAGCGGCGCAGCGAGTAGGTCGAGAGCAGGCAACCGACGTAGTGGCCGTGGCCGGTCGCGTCGAGGATCGTGTAATTGGCCCGTCCGTCCGGGTTGACGTTACCGAACAGGAAAGCCTCGTTGGACAGGCCCGCCTCGGATTTGCCCTCCGGGATGGCGCGCCGCCACTGGGCGTGGAACCGGCCCAGCCCGGCTTCGAGCCGGTCGTGCAGCTCCAGGTCGATGTAGTAGTAGAACAGGACCTCGTCGTCGCACTCGCTCTGGATCGTCATCCGCATGCCGCCGGCGAAGGGCATCGGGAAGTAGCAGTTGAAGGACTTGCCGTCCTGCGGGGAAGTCTGGAGCGGCAGCGAGGCGAAGTTGGCGCTCTGGCCGTGCCCCATCCCGAAGAAGTCGCCCAGCGGGCACTCGATGCTCGGCGTGTCCTCGCCGTCCCAGTACGCCCGGAAGACGATCCTGCGCAGGTAGTGCGTGCTGTCGCAGGCGACGGTGCACCAGATGTGAGTGACGATCCCGGCGCCACTGGTCGCGGCGATGGTGACGGTCTCGCCTGGTTCGACGTGCAGGCGGTCGTCGTTGCCGCCGGTCCGGTCGAAACTGGAGAAGCGGCGGGTGCGGACATTGCGCAGCCTGGCGAGGCCGCGAAGCGGGGAAAGGCCGGCGTTGGTCTCCATATGCTCTCACATGATCTCCTGTGATGTGATCGGTTCATGGCAGCGGGGGACTCGATGCGAGTGCGGTCTGGCGGTCGGACCGTCTCGGGCCGGCCGTCCCGCAGGAACCCCGGACGTGGAGCTCGAACGAGTAGACGAGGTGGCGCGACTGGGTCCGGGCGTTAGGACCGAGCCGCTCGAACAGCAGCTCGACCGAGCTGGTCGCCATCTGCTGGGTGGGCTGCGCCATGCAGGTCAGCGGTGGGTCGATGAACTCGGTCCAGAACGGGTCGTCGATCGCGACGAGGGCGATGTCCTCGGGAATGCGCAGCCCACGGGCGCGGAGGGCATGGAGAGCGCCGATCGTCATCAGGTTGTTGCCGACGACCAGCGCCGTCAGGGACGGGTTGGCGTCCAGCACCTCCTCGGTGGCCGCCTGCCCACCGGCGATCCGGAAATCCCCGAGAGCGGAGCGGGGGAGGGCGCCACGGGATCGCATCGCCGCCTCGTACCCGGTGAGCCGCTCGGCGCCGGTCTGAATGGTGGGCCAGCCGCCGACGAAGCCGATCCGCTCTTGGCCGGCGTCCAGCAGCAGTTCGACCGCCCGGCGAACGCCGCCGGCGTTGTCGATCACCACGGCGTCGGCCCGTGGCTCGCTGACGACGCGGTCGAGCGCCACGACGGGGATGCCCAGGTCGATCAGCCGACCGACCTCCCCGGAGGCGGAGTCGATCGGGACCAGGATGACGCCCTCGACGCGCTCCGCGGCGAGGACCTCCAGATAGGCCTGCTGCTTGCTGGCCAGCTCGTCCGTGTTGCAGAGCAGGACCCGGTAGCCCCGGTCGAAGGCGGCCGCCTCGATGGTGCGGACCATCTGGGAGAAGTGCGGGTTCTCGATGTCGGAGATGACGACCCCTATCGTGGCGGTCTTCTGGCGCCGGAAGTTGCTGGCGATCCGGTTGGGACGGTAGTCCAGCTCCGCCGCCGCCAGGAGGACGCGGCCGCGCAGATCGGGCGTCACGCCGGGGACACCGTTGAGGACCCGTGAGACGGTGGCGGGGGACGCTCCGGCCCGCTCAGCTACCTGTTTGACGTTGGCCATCGTCGCGTCGCCCCCTGCCAGCTGCAATCGATTTCAATCTTAGCATCAGCGTGTCAAGTCTCGGCGAGCGCATCGTGCCGGTCCGATTGACACGATGACAACACAGGTGTAGGGTCTGGTTGGCATCGCCTGTAATCGGTTTCACGGTCGATTCCGGACAGGGCGATGGGAGATCGTCGATGGTCAGATGGTCACTCGACGTCGAGTGTGAGGGAAATACCATGCATCGTGAAACGCCGTTTCGGACATCGGACGTGGCCAACGCGGGGGCGGCCAGCCCGATCATGACGCCGCCCAGCCCGATCGTCACGCCGTTCAGTCGGATGCCGGTCAGCCGGCGACGGGTCATTCAGGGCGGGGTCGCGGCGTCGTCGGCGCTGGCGATGCCGTACTTCTTCAGCCGCCGGAGCTCGGCCCAGGCCAGGCCACTGCAGTTCTGGCAGTTCTACTCGCCTGGCGGCGACGTCGCGACGCAGGCGTCCTGGTTCGAGGACACCGTCAGTGCCTGGAACGAAGCCAACGAGACCCAGGTCGAACTGGTCTACGTGCCGGTGTCCGAGTATGTCAGCGGTACCCAACTCGCGACCGCATTCGCCTCGGGGCAGGGGCCGGACATCTTCCTGGTGAGCCCAGGCGACTTCCTCCGTTACTACAATGGCGGCGTACTGACCGACCTGACGCCGTATCTGGACCCGGCGGCGCAGGCAGACTTCCTTCCGGATGTCATCGCCAACCGGATGGTCGATGACAAGGTGTTCGGTCTCCCGATGGAGGTCGAGCCGATGGCGATGTACTACAGCGTCTCGGCCTGGAACGACGCCGGGCTGACCGGGGCGGACATCCCGACGACCTGGGAGCAGCTGCTGGCTGTTGCTGAGCAACTGACCAATGACGAGCGGTTCGGCGTGATGTTCGAGACCGGTCCGGGCTACTACCAGAACTTCACCTGGTATCCGTTCATGTGGCAGGGCGGCGGGGAGTTGCAGGGACCGGACGGCAAGAGCGGTTTCAACTCCGACGCGAGCATCCAGGCACTCAAGCTCTGGCAGGATGCGATCCGGAACGGGGTCGCGCCGCGCGATATTCTGGGCACTGGCGGCGCCGACATCTCAGCCAACATGATCGACGGCTACACCGCGATGCAGAACATCGGAATCTGGGCGATCTCCGCGCTCAAGGAGACGGCGCCAGACTTCGAGTACGGCGTGTTCAAGTTGCCGCTTCCACCCAACGGGATGGAGAGGACCGTGCTCGGCGGCTGGGCGTTCGTCGCCAATGCCCGGGGCGCCGACCCGGAGACGGCGGCCCGGTTCATCGTTTCCTCCATCGGTTCGATGGAGGACGCCGCGATCAACCGGGTGCTGGACTGGTGTACCGTCTCGAAGAGCGACATGCCACCGCGGACATCCGTGCTGGACCGGGCGAACGCCAGCGGCGCCTACGCCTCCGGGCCGCTCCAGGTCTTCGCCGAGCAGATCCTGCCGAGTGGTCGGGCCGAGCCCCGCGTCCCACCCGAGATCTATCAGGCGATCTCGGACGCGATCCAGTCCTGCCAGCTCAATGACGCCGACCCGGCCCAGGCCGCCGCGACGGCCTCGCAGCAGATCGACGCGTTCCTCACGACGTATACGGGAGCGCCGATCCTGTGACATCCATCCCGACCGGCGAGTCGGTCGGTGCGACGCCGGAGCTCCACGACATCGTGGAGCCCCGGCGGTCGGGGATGTCCCGCAAGCATCGCGAGTGGCTGGCCGCCGCCCTGTTCCTGCTGCCGGACGTCCTCGGGCTGCTCGTCTTCGTCGGCATCCCGATGGTGCTGGCCCTGGCACTGGGCTTCTTCGAGGTCAGCGGCTTCGGCGACTACACGTTCATCGGTCTGGACAACTACCGGGCGATGTTCAACGACGACCGGTTCCTGCAATCGCTGCGGGTGACGCTGCAGTACGTCGTCGTGCTGGTGCCGGGGCTCTACATCGCCGGGCTGGCGCTGGCGCTGCTCGTCAAGCAGAAGCTGCCGTGGATGCCCGTCTGGCGGGGGATGCTGTTCCTGCCGAACGTGGTCAGCCTCATCGTGATCGGCCTGGTCTGGAACTTCCTCCTGGTCGACCGGATCGGCATCGTCAACAAGGCGGTCACCCGGCTGGGGCTCGACGGGCAGTCGTGGCTGGGCGACCCGACGTTCGCCCTCTGGGCGGTGGTCGGGATCACGATCTGGTTCCTGATGGGCTACTACATGCTCATCTTCCTGGCCGGTCTGCAGGAGATTCCGCCCGAGTACTACGAGGCCGCCCGTCTCGACGGCGCCGGTCCGCTGCGGACGTTCCGGGACATCACGTTCCCGCTGCTTCGGCCAACCAGCTTCTTCGTCCTGCTGACGCTGACCGTGACGGCCGTCGCCGGCGGTCAGGGCTTCGACCTGGTCTACGTGCTGACCAGGGGCGGACCGGACAACTCCACGACGCTGATCATCTTCTACATCTACCAGCAGGCGTTCCAGTTCGGTGCGTTCGGCTACGCCGCCGCGATGGCCTCGTTTCTCGTGGTCGTACTGCTGGCGCTGACGGGGCTGCTGTTCGTCGCGACGAAAGGCGGCCGGTTTGACTTCGACTAGCGCGAGCCCGGCTCCCGCCGAGCGGCGCCGGCGTAACCGGCGGTCGTCCCCACGGGTCCTGGCCGGGAAGACGGTCATGCTGGCGGTGGTGGTCGTGATTGCGGTCCTGACGGTGATCCCGCTGCTCTGGATGGTCTTCGGGTCGTTCAAGACGCGCAGTGAGGTCTACGCGCTGGACCTGCTGCCGCGGGCGCCGACGCTGGACAACTACACGTACGTCTTCACCGAGGTTCCGTTCCTCCGCTACATCTTCAACAGCTTCTTCGTCTCGACCGTCGTCACCGTGCTGGCGCTCTGGTTCCACTCGATGGCGGGGTACGCGCTCGCCCGGCTGCGCTTCCCCGGCCGGGAGACGATCTTCCTGCTGATCTTCTCGACGTTCCTGGTCTCGCTGCCGGTCATCCTGGTGCCGCTGTTCATCCTCGTCCGCGAGCTCGGGATGCTGGACAGCTACGCCGGCCTGATCGTCCCGGCTATCTTCAACGCCTTTGGAATCTTCCTGCTCCGGCAGTTCTACCTCGGATTCCCGCGTGACCTGGAGGAGGCCGCGATCGTCGACGGTGCCGGGTACTGGCGGGTCTACTGGAACATCGTCCTGCCCCTGAGCCGCCCGATCCTCTCGGCGCTGGCGGTGTTCTTCTTCCTCGCCAACTGGAACTCGTTCCTCTGGCCGCTGACGGTGACGACCGATCCGAACCTGCGGATGGTCCAGATCGGGATCGCGAGTTTCCAGCAGCAGTACAGCGGCTCGCAGCAGTACATCCTGGCGGCATCGACGATCGTCGCGTTGCCAACCCTGATCATGTTCTTCATCTTCCAGCGCCAGATCGTCGAGTCGATCAAGACGTCCGGTCTGAAGTGAGAGGGTGTCGCCGATGGACGGCGGGGTCCGGCCCTGACGGGCAGCGAAGCGAGCGGGCTGAACGACACTGGTCACTCGTCGCCTGTCCGGGAAAGCACGGCATCGCGACCGGGCGCGTTCCCGCGCCGGATGAGCGCACCGCGAAGTGCAAGGAGACCACAATGGACGGACGACTGGGACGACGGGATCTGACGCTGGGACTAACGACACTGGCGCTCATCGGCCAGATGGCTGGCCGGGCCTCGGCCCAGACGCCGGCCGAGGCGACCCCGGTGGCGACCCCGGTGGCGACCGATCCGGGCATCGGACCGCTCCGTGTCGTCGCCACGCTGACCGGCCCGGACTCGATCAACGATACCGGCACGGCCTATGGCGTCTACGGGACCGACCTCGGCCACAGCTTCGAGTACCACGGCGAGCTTCGCATGGTCTTCGGCGACACCTTCGCCCAGAACCAGACCGACTGGCGCAGCAACGTCATGGCGGTGATCTCCGACCAGGACCCGAGCGACGGCCTGACCTTCGACAGCATGATCGAGGACGTTCCCGGCCACGCCAAAGAACTGATCGCCCAGGAAGCCGTGCCGGGCACGGAGGTCACGATCATCCCGACCTACGGCATCGCGGCCGGCGACCGGATGGTGCTGCACTACATGGCGGTCTCGTTCTGGGGCGAGCCGGGGCACTGGGATCTCAGTCAGTCCGGCCTCGCCTATTCGGACGACGACGGCCAGACCTGGACGGTCGACCCGAACGCGACCTGGCCCAGCGACAGCAACTTCGGCCAAGTCTCCCTCGTCGAGCAGGATGGCTGGATCTACGCGTTCGGCATCCCCGGCGGGCGCTTCGGCGGCGTCGCGCTGGCCCGCGTCCAGCCGGCTTCGATCCTCGACCTCACCGCCTGGGAGTACTGGAACGGCGGGACGTGGGTGGCCGGGGACGCGACGGCGGCGGCGGTAATCAATCCGGCGCCGGTCGGTGAGTTGTCGGTGCGCTGGAACAGCCACTACGGCAAGTGGCTGATGATGTACCTCAACGAGGACGAGTACGCCATCGTCCTGCGGACAGCCGACGAGCTGATCGGCCCATGGACGGACGAACAGGTCGTCGTGATGGGGGAGGAGTACCCAGCCCTCTACGCCCCGTTCATCACGCCGCGCTGGAACGACGGCCCGGAGATCTACTTCGCGATGTCCCAGTTCGGCCCCTACCAGGTCTACCTGATGCAGACGAGCCTGACGGACATCATGGCCTCATCCTGATCAGGATTCCTGAAGCGACGGTCGGAGACGTTGGTCGAGTCTGGGTGAAGCGCTCTTCGTTGCCTTGTGGTGATGTCCGGCCCTGAAGAGTTGCCAGGCGTGCCGATCGGGTCGGCCCGGCGATCGCCCGAGTCATGAACCGTTCGCTGGCCGCCGCAGATAGGAGAGCGACTGCGTCATCAGTTCGGGTATGGGGCGGACGGTATCCAGGATCAGGGTGTCGACGGGGAAGAACGCCAGGTGTTTCTGCCACGTACGCTCATCCGTCTGGTCGTCGGTGAGCCATTGCGATGGTCTAGCCACGCGTTGCCGGAGCCGTTGGTTCCGCAGGTCACGGTCGGCCAGGCAAACGATCGCCCTCAGATAGGCGCCAGCCCGGCTTGCCATTTCGGTCGCCCATTCGACGACAACCGGGTATCCGGCTGGGCTGTCCAGGATGACCGATAGCTGCTGATCGAGGAGCAGGTCGCCGCCGAGCGCGAACAGCAGATCATAGGACAGCCTTGCCGCGATCTCCTCGCCCACGCTGGCATCAAGGACGGTCGACTTGAGCGTGTCCTTGTCGATCACTGGCCAGCGCAGGGCACTGCCAATAGCCCGCGCCAGCGCACTCTTGCCAGCGCCGGGCGGTCCGGCCATCAAGACGAGGGTCGGTCTTGGGTGATCCATTCGCTCACTCCTCCACGAGCGGGAATATTCGGACCAAACCCTCTCGACCATCGACAGCGTCCTGAATCCTGGCCCGCATCCGGGGATTCATTGGTCGCGGCAGGTCATCGCAGGCAAAGTATCCGACCGCGGAGATCTCCTCGCCAGGTTCCCATGGACCACGATCGAGGACGTGCGCCCGGAACAGCAGGACCAGACTGTCTTTCCAGGGGGCAGAGTAGACACCGATGAGGTGATCGATGCGGGATTCGTAGCCCGTCTCCTCCCGTATCTCGCGTTCGAGACCTTCGGTTGGCGATTCGCCGCTCTCCAGCCCTCCGCCAGGAAGCGCCCAATAGCTTGCCCCGTAGTTCTGCCTGACACAGAGGATCCGTTGCTGGTGGTCGAGAATGGCGGCGGAAACGACGACATTGGGCATGGTTGGCGTTCCTTCGTTCATTCAGGCTGAGCATGGGATTTGAACGCCACTTCATCCCATCCCGTGGTGTCGATCAGCGTTGTTCCTGCGTAGCGTCTACTCGATCAGGACCATACCTGATTGCTTCGAGATATCACCCTCCGCAGGGTTATGGGTTTCGGGGAATCGTCAGGGGAACCACAAACCGTAAACGTCCGACTCAGCAATTGCTGAGTCGGACGTTTACGGTTCGACTGTGAGGCGATGAGATTCGCGAGCTGCTGAGCTTACCGGCCGCGGGCCGGAAGGACCGCCCGCCAGCCGTCATCGATGTCCTCGTCGGAGACGCCGTAGAAGACGCGGATCTCGCCACCGCCGCGGTAGGCGAGGTTGTAGCGGCGCTCGCCGCCGCGGGGGCGGTAACTCTTGACGAAGCCGTAGTCGCCGTCCCAGCGGGTCGCGGCCAGCGAGGCGTCGAGGTCCTCGAACTGCTCGATCGCGTAGCGCCACAGGCGGCGGCCGGTGTCGGCCGTCACGTTGCGGATGATCTCCTCGTGTCGGAGATCGTGGAGCGAGAAGAACGGGACGCCATCGACGTCGGCGGCGGCGAGGATCTCGACGCCGCTGGACGGGGAGATCCGGTCCGGAGCGGCCGGGATGTGCTGCTCCTCGCCGCCGTCCGGCGAGATGCCGACCGGCGAGATGCCGACCGGGACCGGGGCGAAGGCCGGGGCGGCGGGCTCGCGGTCGGCGTATCGGGTCGCGGTCCGGCCGGTCTCGCGGCCGTTGCGGCGCTCGTCCTGGCGGGATGTGTCATCAGCGCGGTCGCTGCGGCGGGGCTGCTCATCGTACTGTGACCGGTTGGCGCGGGCCCGCTCGTCACGGGCGACCGCGTAGCGGTCCCGGTCGATCGGCTCGTCCCGGTCCCGGTCCCGGTCCGGGACGTCGTACTGGTCGCGGTCCTCAATGGCCCAGCCAGTCGTGCGGTCGCGGCGAGCCGGCCGGTCGTCGTACCCGGAACCGTCACGGCTCGGCTGCGCCCGACGGGCTTCCTCCCGAAAGTCATCCTGCTGAGGCTCGTCGCGCTCCGGCTCCCCGTACGGTGATCGCGCCGCGTCGCGGTCCCGCTTGTCGGGCTGCTCGCTCCGGCGGACCGTCCCCGCCTCGTCGTAGCGCGGCCGCTCGTCGTTTTGGCTGCGCGGCTCGCCGCGGCCATTGCCGTTCGCCGAGCCGTTGCGCTCTGAGCGCGGGGCTTCGGGCTCGGGCTGCTCATCGAACCCGGCCGGTCCGCCATAGCGGGAGCCAGCGGTGGGACGCTCGTCGCGCCCGTCGGACCGGTCATCGCGGCGCTGGTACCGCTCGGCCGCGCGGTTGGTCGTTCGGCTGTCGTCGCGGTCGCGCGAGCGGCCATCGTTGTCGCGGCGCGACGCTGACTGGCGCTCGGGCTGAGTCGCTGCCGCCGGGCGGGGCTGCTCGCGGTTCGGCTGGACGGCGGGAGGAGCCTGCTCCGGACGATCAGTGGACGCTGGCGTGCCCGCCTGGGCGGCCGAGGCCGCTGCCTGATCGGCGGTGGCGCGAACCATCGCGACGATCTGGTCCCGCGAGGCGGCGATGGACTCGGCGCCCTCGCGGACGAGAATGTTGCTCGGGGCGAGCGCGTACGGCTTCTCGGTGCCCGGCGCGACCCGCAGGACGAGGACGTCCTTGCCGTCGGCGCTGATCGATTCGATCTCCACCTCGGCCGGAGGCGTCACGAGCTGGGCGAGCTCGACTCGGAGCTCGGCGATGGCCGCGTCGACGTCGGGGACCCCGACGATCGGCCGCTTCTCGAAGGCGCTGGCGCCAACGTAGATCATACCGCCGTCGCCGTTCGCGAAGGCGACGAGGTCGCGCAGGATGTGCGAGACGCCGGTCCGCTTGGTCGAGAGGCTCTCATGGAAGGCCTGGTCGGCGGTGTTGCCCTGGGCGCGGTCGTCGCGGAACAGCTGGACGGACTCGGAGAGACCGACATACCCGCGGACGCGGTCGAAGTGGTCGCTCAGGAACAGATCCTTGAGCGCCCGGAACGAGACCTCGGCCAATTCGACCTCGGACGGCCGGTCGCCAATCCCGAGGTTGGTCTCGCGGTTCGGATCACGGGTGAGGCGGTGGGCGTCGGACCCCTGGAGGCAGTGCATCCGGCGCGGATACTCGGCCTTGGTGCCGTTGAAGAAGCGGGCCGTCGAGCGCCGGCCGCCGTCCAGCATCAGGTCCGTGACCTCGAGACCGTGCAGGTGCTGGTCCTGGGTGTAGGCGATCTTGGTCTGGCCACCGAACCGGAGCCCCTGCATGGCGATGCCGTGCGTGGAGTTGACGTGGGCGCCTAGGACCAGCGCGCCGTGCTCGTCGAGGATCTCGAAGGCCTTGAGGACGTCGGTGGTCGCGCCGACCTCGCCGGAGCCCAGCTTGTCCTCGGCGACGCCGAGTTGCATGAGCAGATGCTCCATCAGCCGGACCGACGTCTGCTCGGGGAAGATGGCGAGGATGTGGAAGCCGAACGTGGCGGTGAACTCGAAGCCGGGGAGAACCAGGATGCGGCTGAGGAGCCGGCGGTACTCGTTGAGGCGGTCGGCTTCGGTGGGCTGAAGCCGCTTGAGGTACTCCAGCAGTTCGAGGTCTTCGATCTCGCGCCAGAGGTCGGCGTAGCCCCGGACGGAGTTGTGGTCGGTGAAGGCGATGATGTCGAGGCCCCTGGCCTCGGCCGCCTGAAGGATCTGGATCGGTGAGACGTCCGGCTCCTGGTAATCAATGGAGGCCGGGGTGTGCAGGTGAAGGTCCATGCGGTGCCAGGACAGCGGTGGAACGGCGTCGGCGCCAGCGCGTGGCGTCCGATCGGCAACGTACCCGGACTCGCGCTCTTGTTCGCGCGAGCCGTAGGAAGCTGTCCTGGAGGATGTGGTCGCAATAATAGCGTCCCCCTCTCAGGGAGTATCTGAATGTCAATGTCTGGCAGCCGGCTTCCGGACACATCACCGAATTACGCACCGCATGACGACGGGGCCACCGCGCGGAGAGGTCCGCGACTGGTTTTGGCCACCTGTGCGCCGCATGCCTGGGCGCGTTCGGGAGTTCGGCTGATCCAAACTCCTTCCATTATAGAACATTCGCCGCTTACGCACATGAACTTTCGTCATGCGGGTTTCGATTGACCAGCATCAGCTTCGGTCGCCTCTATGACGTCTGTGATCGACATGTTTCTCGCACGGATTCTCGCACGAGAACCTCGACTACTTCGGCAGGAAGTCGGTGCCGGTCTTGTCCTGTCGCTCGTGTCCGATGGTGGGCCGGATATCCCTGGGCGACGTCCCGCTTCGATAGAGGGGTGATTCCGCTAGGGGAGGTTTCGCAGGTCGCTAAGGAGTTGAGTCGCGCGTTGGATTGCGCCTTGGACTTCGGTTGCCAAACTAGGGAACTGATCCCGATAATCAGCTGTCACTCGCTGATCTTTGAGGCGATAGCCGTCGGTCCAGATTTGCGAGAAGTTGCTATCTGAGCGACGGACAGATTCCCTGTAGAACCAATCCCAAACCTGCTCATGGGAGCCTTTCCTCACTCCCTTCTGGTAGAAGTACCCATTGGTGTTGGCATAGGCATGGGCTACACCGTGGCAGGCGTAGTACGCCCTGCTGATCGCGCATCGATCAGCTGCCTCGCCTCCCACTGGCTGTCTGACCTGTACCGCAAGTGGAAGGTAGTCGGCCCAGTCAAACAGATTCATGCAAACTCGACGGTTGCAATCACGTCGTTGATGCCCTGTCCCGCTGAGGCTGTCTGCCAAAGCGCGTCGAACTCACGGAGTCGGGCAAGCGCCACGGCCGGAGTCAACGACACTCGGGCGACGACCATCCAGACCGGGTCTGAATCCTCTTCGCTCTCTGCGGGACGGACACTTATGGCGATCGCCTCCGTAAAGAATGATTCCACCATGGAAGCCAACTGAAGAATGTGGCGGCCTGTTTCTGGATGTACCCGAAGGGTATCGAGCAGTTTCTCATCGACGGTGTCAACGATGTTATGGATTGCTTGCCGAAGGGCATACGCCTGCTGAGACGTTGACTGACGATCACCCCTGACGTACCTACGTTCGTGCGCCATGCGACCCGGCGAGGATACCGCCTCGCTCTCTGGGTTGTAGGGGTTCACGACATAATCGAACCGACCGGGCTTGGTTCGCGTTCCGGGAAGCAAAAAAACAGTCGTCACCATTGACTACCCTCCCTGACTCAATAAGGCTACGGACTGGTTCGCGAATGATCTGCTCGAAGGCAACCTCGACCTGCTCATGCGCACTGTCAAGCCACACACCAACCTGATCCAACGGTGGCAGACGGTCGGAGGCCGCACTGTAGTTCAAGTCGAGCACGAACGTTTGCCGATTGCCCTCGGTTGGGTCGATGGAAACCAGCTCGACCTCCAGTTCGTCCCCTTCGTCGTAGGCGAACGTCCCGTTGAGCGAGAACGCACCGAACCGAGCAGCAAGTGGACCCTGGACTACCGGTCCGAACGCAAAGAGATGGGCAAGATCCGTGTCGTCCGGCACATTGATCTGAATTGATGTACCGAATTGACAATTCGACGAACCCTTGGGGCTTAGCGACCTCGACGTAGTGGTCGAGCAGGCTCAGGACATGGGCTTAAGCCTGTCCCATCCTGGGTAGGGCTGTAGCTGGTTGAACACCAGGCGGTCACGTGCAATCTGCAGGAGTCGACTGTTGTCAGTGGCCTTGAGCCGAATCCGATCCACGAAGGGAAACCCACGAGCTTCATTGAGTGACTGGACTCGGGGAGGGAAGTCAGGATAAACCGGCTCCTGAACCGGATAGTCCCGGTCAACCCGGTCATAAATACGCCCAGGGATCAAGATATTCCACTCGGGTCCAGGCTTGAACTTGAAGTCGACGATGGCTTCGACGAGTGGCGGGCTCGGGTATTGGTGTGACACTCGTCCCTCCTCCGCTTCTTGGCATCCACACAGCGCCAGGACCTTGCAGTTGACAGAGTAACGGTACGCGGTACTGATCGGGCGGCCCCCTTCGGTGCTCCATTCGGACCTATTCGATCCAGATTCGTCGGTTTCCCGCAAAGCGACCATCGTCGCACATAAGTCGCCACCACGCAGAAACGGCAAGATGTCAGCTCTTCGCTGCGTAGTGGGTGATGGGTGAAGAATGGGAATTTTTGGACACCTAGGTTTTGTACCGCATCCATGATCGGCCGTTGTTCCCATCCCTGCAATTCAACCTAAGTCGCAATGGGTGCGTGCTAGACTCCACGGTACCTTTCCCCATCGGTCTCCCCGGCGGGTCGTCCGGTCCGGCCATCCCGTCTCGCTGGTCCGATGGGAGACGTATCCCGCCCGGCGCGAGGGAGCTTTCCCGCATGGCCGCTGCCCTGCTCCTGGATCTCCTGATCTTCCTCGTCCCCCTGATGCTAATCCCGCTTGGGCTGCTGCGGGGCGGCGCCCACGAGGGCTTCGTCGGGGGCGGCATCCTGCTCGGCTGGGCGGTCGCGAGCAACTGGACCGGGTCCTGGGGGGGCGCTCTCGCCTCGCTCACCGGGGCCACCCCGAACGCGATGGGATTCCTCGTCGCCTGCGTCGTGCTGGCCATCGGCGCCGGGGCCGGTCACGCCGGCGGGACGATCGTCGGGCTGCCGCGGCCAGAGGCGGACGGCCGGATCGCCGGGGCTGTGCTGGCCTGGCTGAATGGGGTCGTCTTCCTGACGCTGGCCCTGGGCGCCTACGGCCGGTCGGTCGGTGACGAGGCCCTCACCCCGATCATCAGCCGCGGCATCCTGACGGAGGCGGTGATCGTCCACGAGCGCTGGGTGATGCTCGGGGTCGGGCTCGTCGTACTCGGGCTGATCGGGACGGTCTTCTGGGTCAACGCCGTCGTCGGGCAGGTCTACGATCCGGGGTACGTACCCGGCCGACGGACCGTCTTCACCAGCAACCCGGTCCCGGATACTCCACCGCGAGCGGCACGGACCGACCCGCGCCTGCCGATCACCGAACCCTACAGCAACTGGCCGTCGGCCCCACGCCAGCGGCCGATCAACGTCCCTCACGCGGCCGACGCCGGCAAGGTCGAACCAGCGTCCAGCCGCTTCAGATCGGCGCTGTCCCGGATCGGCCCGCAGTCCGATGGCGAGCGGGGCCGGGCCGCCAGCTTCCGCGACCTGTTCTCGCAGACGCACCCGGTCGATGTCCGGGACCGCACGGCCAACTCGCCCGGCGATGCCGCCCGCGAGCGCCCCGCCCCGCCGCAGAGCGCCCCACCCCGCCGCCACCCCGTGACCGGTCGGACGCCGGGCGACCTGCTGTCCGGCGTGGACCCGGAGGCGCGGCCGGCTCCGCCCCCCTCGATCAGCGACTGGATCCGGATCTCCGGGCTGAGCAACCCGATGCTGGCCCCGCCACCGCGAGCGGGTAGTACGCCGGAGCCCGATGCCGACCAGGCAGCTTCGACCGGACCGGAGGATGGCGCTGAATCCGGAAGGACGAGCGATAAGTCCTCCCCTGACTCTGCGCCGGACCGCGAAGATCGGTCGTCCGGGTCCTGAGCCGACGAACAGCTCCCTGGAGCGAGACATCCGGTTGTCCTCGAACATGTCCTGAGCGACATCAGCCATCGCCTGACGGCGAAGTCACCGGATGATGGGTGGTACCATCCCGGAGCCTCGCATCGATCAGCCGCGCGTAGCCGCTACCTCTGTCTCTGGGAGAACATTCGGGCATGGCCGACCTCGCTCCATTCGCCGAGAACATCCCCGCGATGGTTCGCATCGGTGATTACCTGGCTGACCGGCTCTACGGGCTCGGGGTGCGCCATGTCTTCACCGGCCCGGTCGCCCCGCCGACCCTGGCGGCGGTGATGGACAGCGCCGGGATCGATGTCGTGCGGATGGGCGACGACGCCGAGGCGGGCGCGGCGGCCGATGCCTACGGCCGGATGCGCGGGATCGGTGTGGCGTTGGCGGGCTACGGGGCCAGCGGCCTGGCGCTGATCAACGCGGCGGCCCAGGCCTACGCCGAGCGGTCGCCGCTGCTGATCATCTCCGAGATGCCGGATCCGTCGTCCTGGCGGTTTCATCCGCTCCTCGGGGCGGCGGCCTTCAACCCCGCTGCCCGGCCGCCGCAACTGGACGCCTTCGCCCCGGTCGTCGCGGCCGCGATCTCCCTCGACGCTTCCGACATCGCCTGCCGGGAGATCGAGCAGGGGCTGCTGACGATGACGGCCCGCAAGCAGCCCGTCTACATAGAGATCGCGGTCGGGACACTCTCCGTCACGACCACGCCGATGCCGGCGCCGCTGGCCAGCCGCGCGGTGTCCGATCCCGCCGCGCTGGCCGCCGCCGTCGCCGATGCCCGGGCGATGATCGTCGCCGCCGAGCGCCCGATGATCCTGATCGGCGTCGAGATCCAGCGCTTCAACCTGCAGAATACCGTGCTGAAGTTCATGGCCTCGACCGGCATCCCGGCGGCCGTCACGTTGCTGGGCAAGTCGGTCATCGGCGAGCACGTCGCGGGCTTCATGGGCATGTACGCCCCCGACGACGCCCACGCCGGGATCCGCCGTGCCGTCGAGGAGAGCGACGGGCTGATCCTGCTTGGGGCGCGGGGGATGGATCTCGCTCCCGGCGGCGACCCGCCCGCGATCGACCCCGGTCACCGGATCGTCGCGACGGCCGAGCGAATCCAGATCGGTCACCGGCGCTACGACGGCATCACGCTGGCCGATTTCGTCGATAGCCTGGCGGCGGCCGGGATCCCGGAGCGGCCGCTGGCTACCCCGCCGGGCGCCGCGGTCCGGGTCCCGGCCCCGCTGGGGAGCGACCAGCCGCTGACCCGAGAGGGTGTCTACGGGGTGCTGGCCGAGGCGCTGACGGATGAGATGGTCGTCATCGCCGACGCTGGCGCGGCCTTGTTGACCGTCGCCGACCTGCCGGTCCAGTTGTGTAGCGAGTTCATGTCGCCGGCGTCGTACGGAGGGCGCGGTTTCGCGATTCCAGCCAGTATCGGCGTCGGTCTGGCCGAGCCGGAGCTGCGGACCGTCGTGCTGGTCGAGCTCGACGCGCTGGCCCGCAACGGCTGGGAGCTCGCGACGGCCCGCCTGCTCGGGCTGGCGCCGGTCGTGATCGTGCTCGGCGACGACCACGCCACTGGTGGCTGGGACCCGCGCCGGCTGCCGGACGTCATCGGCGGCGGCTGGGCCGTGCGCTGCCGCACGGCCGGCGAGTTCGCCGGTGCCGTCGCGACCGCGATGACGCGCCGCAACGAGGTCGCCCTGATCGACGCCCGGCTGGTCCCGGCCTGAATCCAGAGGATGGGGTCGATGTCGGATGTGGTTGCCCGAAACGGACGACGCCCCGCATCGAATTGCTCGATGCGGGGCGTCGTCGTGTGGGGAGATGCGTCGGGCTAGAGCGACGGGCAGAAAGTCTGTCCGGAGCAGGGTTGGCTGCCCGCTATCGCCTGCAGCGTAGTGAGCGGCGATGCCCGGCCATCAATGACCGGGCTCAGGAACGGCGCGGAGCGTCCCGATCGACTCGTCCCGTTCAGCACGCGATCGGCCGGACACCCTTGCTAACCTCCGCTGTAGACGGCGGCGAGCGTGACCGGGGCGTCGATCGCGTCGACGAGCTGCTCGTGGATCTCGGGGGTGCTGAGGAAGAACTTGCGGACGGCACAGTTCTCGGCCGAGGCCAGGATCGCGGCCTTCTGATCGGCGTCGAGCGGGCCGTGAAGCGCGATGTCGGTCGCGATCTGCCAGTGCGGCGCGTCATTGGCGTCGACGTCGCGGTGGATCCGGACCTGGATGTCGAACCCTTCGAGCGGGAGCACCTCCCGCTTCGCGAAGCTCTGGATGTTGATCCCGGTGCAGGCGCCGAGGCCCGAGGCGAGCAGCTCGAACGGTCCGGGACCGGCACTCTCGCCCGGCGTGGCGGTCGAGCGGCCGGTCGTGAAGACGTGCTCGCGGACGTTGACGTCGAAGGTGAACGGGGCCTCGGGCTGCGAACTGATACGGGCGACGTAGTCGGCCATGTGGATCTCCCTGATCGTTGGTGGTGAGCCGGGTGATCGCTGAACGACCGCCGGGCGAGTGCATACGAACCGTAAGGAGCATACGATACCGCGCCGCCGTGCCCGTCGCCAGACCATTCCGGCCGGACCGCCGGTGCTCCGGGAGTGTTCCGGTCTGAAGCGTCTGACCATGTCGTCTACCGACGATCGTCCGATACCATATGGGACCATAGGGACGGACAGCGGGAGACAGGCATGGGTTGTCCGTCGGCTTCGGGCTGATGGGACGGGTTCGGCCCACCAGATCGCTCCCACGACCCGGCGAAGGGACCTGGACGAATGAATGGAACACCGAACCGGGAGACCGCATGGTACCCGAAGACCTGAGCGTCCCTGGTCAGCTCGCCGGCACGATCCGCCGTCACCGGCTGGTCCTGTTCGATTTGGATGACACCCTCTGCGACTACTCGCTGGCCCGCTCGCGGCGTCTGGCCCGCGCCTTCGCCGATGCCTTTCAGGTATCGGGCCACGACGAACCGGCCGACATGGCCGACCTGATCGCCCGCTCGATCGCGACCGAGCCGCACGGGGTCGAGCACTTCCCCGAGCTCCTGGCGGAGTACCGGCTCCCGGACGGCGCGGTCGCCGCGGCGCAGGGATGGTACCGGTCCAATCGGTTCCATGAGCTCGCCCTGTTCGCCGGGGCCGGGGCGGCGCTGGCGGCGGTGCGGACGCAACCCGGCATCACCGGCCGGCAGATCGGTGTCATCACGAACGGGCCAGCCGACGTCCAGCGGGCCAAGGTCAACCTGCTGGGCATCGAGGCGCTCGTCGACTTCATCATCGTCTCAGGCGAGTTCGGCGTCCACAAGCCCGACCCGGCGATCTTCCGAGAGGCGCTGCGGATCGGTGGCGCGCAGCCCGACGAGGCGATCTACATCGGTGATTCCGCGGTGTATGACGTCGCCGGTGCCCGGGCGGCGGGGATCGCCGTCGTCTGGGTCAACCGGGACGGCGAGCTTTGGACCGGAACCGGCGACGCACCGACGAACGAGATCCGGAACATCGCCGAGATCGCGCAGGCCATCACGACTCCCGCCTAGCGGTGGCATTCAACGGCCGTATGGACAGGGTGGAACTGGCTGACCGGCTATACTTGAGGGAGATCGAGCGCCGTCACCATGCGGCCAGTCCGGCTTCCTCCCCCCGCATCCCTCACCACCGGACGTGACCAGACGCGCGGCCGCCTCTCCGGAATCCCACCGGATCGAGGCCTCACCAGGAGACCCAGACGCGATGACGACGGCGATGACGGAGACGACAGTGCAGCCCGTGACGGGGCGGCGACGGATCGTCGTCGCCGCCGAGCTCGGCTACTGCTGGGGTGTCCGGCGGGCGCTGGACATCGTCCAGGACGCCGCCTCGACGGACCGCAAGATTGCCCCGATCGGCGATGTGATCCACAACCCGCAGGTGGTGCAGCGGCTCCGGACACAGGGCGTCGAGGGCCAGCCGGACTTCGACAGCGCCGTCCGCGAGGGCTTCAAGCGTGTGGCGATCACCGCCCATGGCTGGGGACCGGACATGGCCGTCCGCGCCGCCGAGCGGGGCGTGGAACTGATCGACTCGACCTGCCCCCTGGTGACCAAGGTCCAGCGGATGGCGCAGAAGCTGGCCCGGCAGGGGTACTTCATCGTCATCTACGGCGACGACTACCACCCCGAGGTGAAGAGCGTCCTCGCCTGGTCGGGAACGTCCAAGGCGAAGGCCGCCAAGAAGCTCGAGCAGCTGGGCTGGAACACCAACCGTGGCGACATCGGCGAGGGCCAGATCGCCCCGCCGCGCAAGGTCGCGCTCCTGAGCCAGACGACCAAGAACGTCGACGAGCTGATGGCGTTCGCCCGGCAGCTGGAGGCGCTCGTCATCCCCGAGGGCGGCGAATTCCGGTTCGTCAACACGATCTGCGAGCCGACGTCCGAGCGGCAGCGGGCGCTCAAGCGGCTGATCGAGGACGACAACTGCGACCTGATCCTGGCGATCGGTGGGAAGAAGAGCAGCAACACCGCCCGGCTGGCCGACGTCGGAAACAAGGCGGGCGTCGAGAGCCACCACATCGAGCGGCGCGAGGACATCCTGGACGAGTGGCTGGTGCGCGGGGCGGTCGTCGGGATCACGGCTGGGGCGTCGACGCCGGACGACGTGATCCAGGACATCGTCGACTACCTCGTCGCGAAGGGCTACCCGGCGCCGGAGAACGGCATCCGGCCGATCGACCCCGACTACGTCCCGTCCTTCTAGCGACGACCGCCGGCGCGACGGTCCGAGCGACGAACCTCCAGGGCCGTCCGGCCGCGAAGCCCTGTCGATCGCGCTCGGCATCCTCGTCCTGGTGCTGCTCGCGACGCTGCTGATCGACCCGAATCTGATCATGGTGAACACGGGCAGCCCCGATGGTGGGTTGCCCGCTATCGTGTCCGTCACGCTGCTGGACGCCGTTTCGTAGGGGCGCCGCTCACGCTTCGCTGGCAAGTCCAGCCGCCGCAGCGGCCCGTTCCGGAGGGCGATTGCGGTGTAGAGCAGTGGACAGGTTCAGGGCCAACGTCCGGTTGCGACCAGTCCCCGCCCCCCGCCCGGGGTGACTGGTTCGCTCTATCGCCTGAAGGCGATTTCGGCTCACCGGTACGCTTCGCTTCCCGGAGAGGGGAGCCGTTGTCGGCTCGGCAGAAAGCAGGGGAACACCATCCCGGAGGGCTTCAGCCTGACCAGCTTGAGCCCCTCTCCATCCGCGAGCCGACCAGCCCGACGCAGGAGGGCGCAGGCGGCGACGCGAGATGGAGAGGGGTTGGGGAGGGGTCCGCTCGCCGGCACTGAGCTGGCCGACACCACGATCTCGCCCCGCGGGGCGATGGCCGCTGCGGCGGCCGGGCTCGTAAACTTCGCCCCTACGACGACCGCCCGACGTGTGAGGATCGACCGTAGCTAATACTGTGGGTAGAGGTGCAGAGTGCGGACGCGTGGAGTTGCGGTGGTGCCCGGGTCGTAGCCCTGCCCGGCTGTGCGGGAGACGGTCATGGTCAGCGCCGTTGTGTCGGCGGTCCAGTCGACGCGGACGTATCGCCACTCAGCTGGTTCCGTCCCGCCGGGTGGCCGCTCCCAGACGGTGCCGCCGTTGAGCGTGATGGTCAGGCGCTCGGTCGGGTCGCCATCGAGGCCGGGGTCGTAGACCTGGAGGTAGAAGACATAGGCCTCGCCGACATGGATGTTCGTCAGGGTCCGGGTGAGCCGGACGACGTCTCCCGGTCGGGACGCCGCGTCGAACTGGAGCAGCACGGCGTCCGGGAAGGACACCTGGCGCAGGGGTGGCGCGGTGCCGGAGTCCTGGAGCAGAAGCGGCAACGATGCCGCCTCTGGATCGGTCCCGGCGTTTGCGGCCCCGCCAGCGGGGACGATGGTTCGCTCCCAGCCCGAGGGGCTGACGGCGGCGATCTCGGTCAGGCGCTGGTCTACCCCGGCGACGACCGTCCAGACGGGCAGCAAGGTGATGAGTGCACAGAACCCGGCGACGGCCGGCCAGCGCCAGGACGGCCGGGCGGCCCAGGCGACGATGCGTTGCCAGTGCGTCGCGAGTTGAGCGAGGGCGCAGCCGACCAGCGGCACGAGGACGACGACGGCGACCAGCCAGGGCGGGAGGCTGAATCGCCAGCGCTCCCAGAGTCGCTCGGAGAACCCGAGGACGAGCAAGACCGCAACGACGCCAAGCAGGGCGACGGCCGTGAGCCGGGCCAACCACGAGGATCGTGACCCGGCGCGGTCCGTCGATCCCGACCAGCCAGGTCGTCGCCACCACTTCGGCCGAACGACTCTCCGCGTGGACCAGTCAGCCGGAACGAGTGCCCCGCCGGCCATCACGCAGATGAGCGGGACGAACATCGCATGGTAGCGGGCGTTGGCTTCGGCCACCGCCAGGATCGCCATCGCGTAGCCGAGCGGCAGGACGACCGGCAGGAGCAACGCGACCCGCGAGCGGTGCCGGACGGCCGCGACGGCCGCCAGGACCAGCGCGAGGACATACAGGACCTGAGCGACGCCCTTGAGGTGGCTGGCGAACGGGACGCGGTTCTGCCACGCCTCCGGGGCCCGGTCGAACGTCCAGTCGATCCCCATCGCGTCCGACTGCCAGTTCAGGTGGTAGCGGTCGAGCATCGCCTCGGCGGCCGTACGCGGGTTCGCGACGACGAACTGGACGCCGAGTTTCGACTGCGCGGCCCGGGTCTCGTCGGCATCGGTCAGCCCGGCGAAGGGGTAGGCGTCGTCCGCCGAGGCGTCGAACCAGGCGCCGGTGGCGTGCTCATTGTTGACCAACCAGGTCTGCCAGCCCGCTGCCCCGGACGGGAGGGGCGGCCCGCCGTTCGTCACGTTGAGCGCCATGACCGGCGTCGCCACGAGCAGCAGCCCGGCGACGAACAGGAGCGGTCGCTGCCAGCGGGCCCACCATCGGCCCGCTGGCGTCAGGAACAGGGTAGCGACCAGGACCAGGAGCACGAACGGCAGGAAGGAGGGCCGGGTGAAGGCGAGCATTCCAACCGCCACGCCCAGCGCCCCGGATTGCCAGAGCGAAGCGGACGGCCGCAGCAGGAGCGCGACCGCGACCAGCGGCATCATCGCCACGCTCTCGGCTGCCAGTAGTGGGACGTAGCTCCACAGCCCCGGCATGACGGCCGCCAGGGCGCCGGCGACCGCCGCTCCGCGGGGGCCGAACAGGCGGCGGGCGAGGAGCCAGACGCCGGACACCATCAGCAGTTGCGCGGCGACGTTCACCAGTCGCAGTGCGTCGAGCCCGCCGCCGAGGGCGATCAGGGGCGCGATCAGCGTGGGGTAGCCGGACCCCTGGTAGACCCAGCCGTACTCATCGGGACGCCATGCGCCATGGGAGATCTTGGTCGCCATGTCGAGGAAGGTGGCGAAGTCGCTCTCCGGGGGCATCGGGAACCAGCGCAGCCAGAGCAGGCGGGCCACCGCGGCGACGGTCAGGATGGCGATCAGGGTGACCGCCTCACCGTAGCGGCGGACCGTCGCCGCGAGCGCGGGGCGTTCCGCCGTGATGGTTCGATCGGCGAAGGCGGCGGTGGCACCAGCGTTCGACGGGTACGGCGACGCGTCACCTGTACCTGAATGGACCGATCCCACCACGTCGATAGCTCTCTTCCCGTGTCTCGCGTACGCCCACAATCCCTTGCGGGCTCAGATCCCGCCGGTGCTCTCCTGGCCCCCAATAGGTCGCGTTGATGATCTCCTGGAGCATCGGCCGGTACAGCGTATACGGGGATGGGAGGAATAGACGGGGTGTGACGGGAAAACCGGACGAAAGTACCGTCCACAGCTGGATCGCCGGGTTCAGGCAGCAGCATTCGCGGCGGTGCGTGCTCCGATGAAGGACGAAAGTACCATGTACATCCGAAAGTACTACGAATAAAGTACTAGACACAGTCCCATGACTATCGGGTGGATCCGTCTCATCAGGCTAGGAAGATACGGTATGGAAAGCGGCCAGGAGAGTGCGGCGGTCACGGCGGGAGTCGGCGCCACGGCAGCGGTCACGGTCGTTGCGCTACCCTCGACCGGAATCGGCCCGCTCGCGTCGATCTCGCTTCTCGCCAACACCCTCACCTTGTCGATCATGCTCGTCATCGCCGCGGTGTTCATGCTCATTGCCATCCGGATGCTGATGCGGGCGAGGGCTCACCGCTAGTCGCCTCCCTCCAACTCCTGATGGTCATGCGGCGTGCTGCCCACATGACCCGCTCAGGAGTCTGGAGACAGCGTGGACAAGCCCGTGGTTCTGCTCGTCGCCGGGACACGTCCGGAAGCGATCAAGGTTGCCCCGGTCGTCCTCGCGCTCCGCGAGGCCGGCCAGTTCGGGGCCGTCCTTCTCGCCAGTGGTCAGCACGACGAGCCCGTCCGGCAGGCGCTCGACGCGTTCGGCCTCGTACCGGACATCATGCTGCGGCTGGATCGAACGACCGGGAGTCTGGTCGAGCTGGCATCCCTCCTCATGCCAGCTTTGGACGTCCAGCTGGAGCGCCTCGCCCCGGTCGCCTGCGTCGTTCATGGCGATACGATCACCGCGTCGGCCTCGACGCTGGCGGCCTTCTGGCGGCGGATCCCGGTCGTCCATCTCGAGGCCGGGCTCCGGACTGGCGACCTCGCCGCACCGTTCCCGGAAGAGGGCAACCGCGTCATCATCGATCACCTCTGCGCGCTGCACCTCGCGCCGACCGACGAGGCGGCCGCGAACCTGGGGCGGGAGGGCATCACCGGCAACCGCGTGCTGGTGACCGGAAATACGGTCGTCGACGCGATCCAGTACGTCGCCGGCCGGGACCTCCCGTTCGGCGATCCGGCGCTGGCCGGCGTCGAGGCGTCCGCACGGCGGATCGTCGTCGTGACGGTTCACCGGCGCGAGTCCTGGGGCGAGCCGATCCGCCAGATCCTCCAGGCGGTGCGCCGGCTGGTCGCGATGCACCCCGACATCCACGTCGTCCTGCCCACCCACCCCAACCCGGAGGTGCGGCGGTACGTCGAGCGTGAGCTGGCCGACACCGAGCGGGTGCTGATCTGCCGGCCGCTGGCCTACGCCGACATGGCCCGGCTGCTGGCGCGGGCGTCGCTCGTCCTGACCGACTCCGGCGGCATCCAGGAGGAGGCGCCGACCTTCGGTGTCCCCGTGCTGGTGCTACGTGACATGACGGAACGGCAGGAAGGGATCGCGGCCGGGCTGGCGAAGCTGGTCGGGGTCGACCCGGTCCGGATCATCGAGGAGGCGTCAGCCCTCCTGTCGGTTACGGCCGGGATCGACCGGGCGGCGGCTCGCCCGAACCCTTATGGCGACGGCCTGGCCGCCGCCCGGTCCAGCGACGCCATCGCGTGGTTGCTGGGAGCCGGGCCGCGGCCGTCATCATTCGACGCCACTCGCGCGTTGCTCGGGCAAACCTAGACAACCCATCGCGCACCCGTCTACGCACGCAGGGACCACCGCCATGGCCGGACTGTATCAGGCAAGTCTCCTGACGCTCCAGATGATCGTCGGTATCGCCACGGGCATCTCCCTGATCCACTTCGTGACGCTTCTGCTCGTCCGTGGCCGGGAGCGGCCGGTGGCGGAGACGACCGCGACGACGGGCGACGGCCTCCGGTACATCTTCATGGTGCCGTGCCTCAACGAGGAGCAGGTCATCGGCGCGTCGGTCCGCCGGCTCCGCTCGATCCGCGGCGACTCCTTCGTGCTCGTCATCGACGACGGCTCGACCGACCGAACCGCCGGGATCGTCCGGGCGCTGGCCGGGGAGGACGACCGGATCGAGCTGCTTCAGCGGGTCGCGCCCAACGCGCGGCAGGGCAAGGGCGAGGCGCTGAACTACGCCTACCGGAAGATCGTCCAGGACTGCCAGGCCGCGGGGATCGACCTCGACACGATCGTCTGCTGCGTGATGGACGCCGACGGTCTGCTCGACGGGCAGGTCCTCTCCGCCGTCGATGACCTGTTCCGAAACAAGGAAATCGGTGCCGTCCAGATCGGCGTCCGGGTCCGGAACCGGGAGACGATGCTCGGGCTGCTGCAGGACATCGAGTTCTTCACCCATGTCCGGCTCGTCCAGCAGGGCCGGAACCATCTCGGCTCGGCCGGGCTCGGCGGCAACGGTCAGTTCACCCGGATCTCGGCCCTGATGTCGCTCGGGCCGGCGCCATGGACCGCCTGTCTGACGGAGGATCTCGACCTGGGGATCCAGCTGATCCTGAAGCGCTGGAAGCTCGCGTTCACGGATCGGGCCTACGTCCATCAGGAGGGGCTGGTCAGCATCCCGAAGCTGGTCCGGCAGCGGTCGCGCTGGGTCCAGGGCTACTTCCAGTGCTGGCGGCGGATCCCGGAGATCATGGTCATGGAGGGCAAGTGGTACACGATGGTCGACCTCGTCTTCAGCCTGGTCTGGCCGGCGGTCTCCTGCCTGCTGCTGCCCGCGGCGATCGTGCTGAGCTGGATCGTAGTGCTCTACAACGTCGCCACGGTGGAGCTCCCGCTCGCGACCTGGCTGGGGCTGGTCGTGATCGGCTACCTGCTCGCGTTCAGCACGAGCGCCATTCTGGCGTTCAGCTATCGGTCCCGGTCCGGCGATCTCTCGGTCTGGCGAACGATCCTGCTGATCCACAGCATCGGGCTGTTCCAGTTCATCTGGGGGTTGGCGGGCTGGCGGGCGTTCTGGCGGGTGCTGAGGCGGCAGGGGTCGTGGGCCAAGACCGAGCGCGTCGCGGCGGCTCCTGTGACGCCGGGCTGAGCCGTCGGCGCTGCGGTCCGGCCGTAAACGGTCCGTCCGGACCTAACGATATTGAACGTTCGTTCGAGCGGGTCTCAGCATCGAACCGGCGGCAGACCGGCACTGATCAGGATTCGAGATTTACTTCAGTGCTGCTCGCAACGCTTGCGCCGGTCCTGAGCCCGGCACGCTCCGCTTCCATGTTTGGCCGGGCTCCGCCGTCAGGCGCCATGACGCGGCCAGCCGAAGCGTGGCCTGACCACCAGACTATTTCCGAATGGTGAATCAGGGTCGGGTGCGGACTCGAATGCGAGCCACTTCGCGCGAAAGAGATGAATCGCAACACCAAACGTTCATCATCCGCTAATCCCTCGTTGCCCCGTCATCGCTACGCTCCATTCCCCGCAGGGCCGACCAGCGCGGGATGGGTGACGACGGAGTGGACGAGCGGATGAACAGCGAACCGCTCCTCGTCGTGGCCGGGAGCATCCACTTCGACCAGATGCTGCGGCTGCCGCGGCTGCTCGGTCCGAACGACCGGCTGTCGGTGATCGAGTCGACGCTGGCGCCGGGTGGGATGGGTGGCAACGTCGCCGCGATCGCCGGACGGCTCGGGGCGCGGGTGCGGTTCGCCGGCAGCTTCGCCGGCGATGACGATGGTCGGTCGCTGCGGAAGGATCTCGTTCTCGATGGGGTCGATGTCCGACACGCCGGGAGCCACCCCGGGCCGTCGTGGCGCGGTCTGGTGCTGGTCGGCGCCGGGGGCGACCGGGCGATCGTCTCCGGGGGTTCGTCGTCCCGCGAGGTGGAGCGGGCGCCGGGGCAGTGGCCGGCCCAGGCGACGCGTCGCGATCCCCGGCGGACCGCTCTGGATTGCGCCGCCGTCTTCGCCGTCCCGCTGCGGTCTCCGGAGTTGTTCGACGGCGACGTCGCCGGGTTCGCCTGTCCGGGGGCGTTCGCGCCGCTCCTGCTGCCGCTCGTCCCGGAGGCGGTGCCGCTGTTCATGGATGCCGAGACGGGGCACTTCGACGATCTGACCGATGACGCGGTTCGGGCGATCCTGCAGCGGGCGACGGTTGTCTACGCCAACGAGGGAGACGTCGGTCGACTGGCGGGACGGCTCAGCGGTCGGTCGGTCCCGGCGCTGGCGACGCTGGTCGGGGACGTCCTCGTCGTGACGCATGGCGCGGCGGGCTGTCGGGTCCACCGGGCGGACGACGTTTGGGATGTTCCCGGTATCGAGGTCGAGGTCGTCGATACGACCGGCGCGGGCGACAGCTTCGCCGCCGCGTTCACGGTTGCCTGGCTGCGCGGGATGGGGCCGGACCGGGCTGGCGCATTCGCGAACCTCGTCGCCGGGCTGTCGACCGGGGCGCTGGGCTCCCGATCTGGTGTCCCGGACCGGGCGGCGGTCGAATTGGTCTGGGACCAAGCGGGCTTGACACAGCCGTAGGGACGTGGCTCTCACTTCGCTGGCCTTGTGCGCGCCGCCTGGCCTGTCGTCGTAGGGACATGGCTTGCCTTGTCCGCGCCGCAGGCGCCATACCGCACAGCGGTGCCGGTGTTCGGGAACAGTGCGTTTCGATGTGACACGTTGATGGCGGGGCAAACCGATGCCCCTCCGAACGACGCTGCAGCGGCGGCCATGCTCCCCTCTCCATCCGGCTGGTTGGGCGGGTCCGGCTTTGCCGGATCAGCCGACCGGACGAGATGGGGAGGTGCTGGGGGAGGGGTCGGTTCACGACCGGTTCGTCCCAGTCGGCCGCGCCGGTCTCGCCTTGCGGCGAAGGTCGCTGCGGCGACCGGGCTCGCCAGCGCAGCGCGAGCGTCGCCCCTACGAGAATGGCGACTTCGGCGACGATGCACCAATGGGCGCCATGGCGACGGGCCACTGCGGAGGACGAGTCAGCAGGAAGGCGTAGCCGACCAGCGTGAGCCCCTCTCCATCCGCGAGCCGACCAGGCCGACGCAGGAGGGCGCAGGCGGCGATGCGAGATGGGGAGGGGTTGGGGAGGGATCTGCTCGCCGACACCAACTCGCCGTTCGGCACGATCTCGCCTTGCGGCGAAGGCCGCTGCGGCGGTCGGTCACCGCCAGCGGATGACCCTACGTCATAGTCCGCTGCGACGGCCGGACTGGCAGGCTGCGATGTCAGGCTGGCGTCGCGCGCCAGCAGTCGCGAAGATGGTCGTCGACCATGCCGATGCTCTGCATGAAGGCGTAGCAGATCGTCGGGCCGACGAAGTTGAAGCCGCGCTTGCGCAGGTCCTTCGAGAGGGCGAGCGAGGCCGGGGTCTGGGCGGGAACGTCGGCCAGCGTCGCCGGACGGACCGGCTCTGGTAGGTCGCTCGTGTCCCAGGCCCGGCCCCAGAGGTAGGCGTCGAACGAGCCGAACTCCCGCTGGAGGGCGATGATCCCGTTGGCGTTGCCGATCGCGGCGACGATCTTGGACCGGTTTCGGACGATCCCGGCGTCACCCAGCAGGCGCTCGACCTCGTTCGGGCCGAACGAGGCGACGGTCTCCAGCGACCAGCCGGCAAAGGCGGCGGTGAACGCCGGCCGCTTGCGCAGGATCGTCGACCAGCTCAGACCGGCCTGGAAGCACTCCAGGATCAGCCGCTCGAACAGCTCGCGCTCGTCGTGGCAGGGGACTCCCCACTCGGTATCGTGGTAGGCCTGCATCACCGGGTCCGTTCCGGCCCACGGGCAGCGGGTTAGGACGTGCTCCGGCTCCGGGATGCCGGCCACGTCGGTGATCAGGCTCCCGGCCATGACTTCTCTCCGATGTGCATCGCGACCGTGCCGCCGCCGAGCAGGCGGTACCGGGTGTTGACCAGTCCGGCCCGCTGCATCAGGGTGACGACCTCGCTGGCCGCCGGGAAGTTCTGGACCGAGTTCGGCAGGTAGCGGTAAGCATCGCGCTCACCGGAGATCATCCCGCCGATCAATGGGACGACGCGCTGGAAGTAGAGCCCGAAGCCGGCCCGCAGGAGTGGGACCCGGAACGGGGTCAGCTCCAGGCAGACCCAGCGCCCCCCGGGTCGGAGCACCCGGACCATCTCGGCGATGGCCGCCGCGTAGTCCGGCATGTTGCGCAGCCCGAACGAGACGGTACAGGCGTCGAAGACATCGTCGTCGAACGGCAGTTGCATGGCGTCGGCCTGGCGCAGGTCGATCGGCAGGCGATCTCCGCCGGTTGATCGAGCTTCGACCTTGATCGCCGCGGCCTCCAGCATCGGCTCGGAAATGTCGATCGCGGTAATCTCCCTGGCTCCGGCGGCGGCCAGCGCCAGCGCGAGGTCGCCGGTCCCGGTGGCGACGTCGAGGACATGGCCATCGCGGCCGCCCATGACGGCCTGCCGGGCGACCATCCGGCGCCAGGCGCCGTCGCGGCCGCCGGTCATCAGCCGGTTCATCGTGTCGTAGCGCCGGACGATCTGCCCGAACAGGACCTCGATGTCGTCGGACGACCGGAGCGCGCCGGCGGGTCCCTGGCTCTTGGGGGTGGTGACCGGCGTGACCGGGGACGGCGGGGCGGGCATGGGCACGGCGGGCGGGCTCCGGGCGAGACGGCTAGCGGACGATGGCGACCGCGAAGAACAGGGCGAAGAGCAGTTCCAGCCGGGCGGTGCCGGCAAGGCGGACGTTGAGTTGCCGACCGGTCTCCTGCATGACGCCGCGGATCATCATGAGTGTAAGGGGTAGCAGCACCCAGGGGACGAATGCCCAGAGCTCGAGGTCGCCGGAGAAGTACAGCGCGGCCGGCGTGGCGAAGGCGACGGTCATCAGGACGATGTACTCCGCGATCGCACCGTTGGGGCCAAGCCGGACGGCGAGGGTCCGCTTGCCGGCCCGGCGGTCGGTCTCGACGTCGCGGAGGTTGTTGACGGCGAGGATCGCCGTCGCGAGGCAGCCGATGGGGATGCCGGCGACGAGGGAGAGGCTGGTCAGCTCTCCGGTCTGGACGAAGGCCGTCCCGGCGACGGCGACGAGGCCGAAGAACAGGAAGACGAACAGGTCTCCCAGCCCGGCGTAGCCCAGCGGGGCCGGTCCGCCGGTATAGGCGACGGCGGAGACGACCGCCAGCAGCCCGATCGCGAGGATGGGCCAGCCCCCGAGGACGACGAGGTAGCTGCCGGCCAGCATCGCGAGCAGCAGCGCGATCCCGGTCGCGACCATGACCTGCCGGGACGGGATCAGGCCGGCCGCGGTGACACGGGTCGGGCCGAGGCGCTCCGCGGTGTCGGCGCCCTTGTGGAAGTCGAAGGCGTCGTTGGCGAAGTTGGCCGCGATCTGGAGGAGCAGTGCGACGGCGACGCAGACCAGCGTCGCGACGACGTCGAAGCCGCCCTCCCGGATCGCGACGGCCATCCCGACCACGACCGGCGCGACGGCGGCCGGCAGCGTCTTCGGCCGGGCGGCCAGTAGCCAGGCCTGCCGACGGCCGATGGCTGCTGGTCCGATCAGCGAGGTGGACGGGCTGTGAGATGCGACATCGTCTGGCGACGCGACGGTATCGGGGTGTGACGAGGCTGTCGATGGAGCGGGCGCGTTCACGGTGACCTTCTTCCTGCCTCTCGGCAGGTTGAGCAGCTGGCTCGATCGAGTCGGCTGTGGGTTTCGACGAGGATCAGGTGGCAGTAGCGACGGATTATCCCACGGAGGATGGGCAATAGGTCCTGATCTGGTGCCCGGTCGACCTCACGCGACAGGCGTATCGGGCTGCGCCTCGCTGAGTGGGAAAGGGTTCCATCGTGCAGAAGAGAGCGATGTAGGCTAGGCTTTCGCTGGGTGGAGGCAGGCCAGATGGCCGCTTCGCCCGATGCCAACGGGAGCTCGGGGTGCCGGGCTGAGAGGGCGACCGGATGTCGCCGACCGTCGAACCTGATCGGGGTAATGCCCGCGAAGGGAAGCTGGCCGATTCCGCG
>JAABUS010002655.1_pt1 | contig 32901 bp, 1 predicted proteins | sample 5560161 | NCBI WGS metagenome assembly JAABUS01 (sample SAMN10711885, study PRJNA513376) | rock metagenome | isolation source: Antarctica rocks | place: Antarctica: Victoria Land, Trio Nunatak nord | collected 2016-01-04 | reverse complement strand
GCCCTAGTCTAGATACTATAAAAAGTTAAAGTTCAAAAAAAAAAAAAAAAAAAGTTGCTAAATCGGTGTAATATCGCTGCTTAATCGGTGCATAATGTGCTTAAAATACGGGATATGAGTAGATACGCATTTCCAGTATTTTGTATAATTTCGGTATAAAATACGCAAAAATCGGGGTTTCCGGACTTACCGATATAGTAATTATTCTATTAAATAAATCTCCGTAAAAGAAATAATTTATTAAAGACTTTTTAAACCCGATTATAAACCTCTTATTATAATAAATATAGACTTTAACGAAATATAATTTATAAAATTATAAACTTTTATTATAAAGTTTATAATAAGATTTTTATTAGGTTTTTTTAAATTATAAAAATCTTAAGGCCCGTAAAATTTTTAAAGTAATAATATTATTTTTATTATATTAAAATAAAATATAACTAACTTTATATTCTAGAATATAGTATTTCTAGGACTTTAGAGGCGAATTAATTAATTTAATTAACTATATTTTATATTAATTTAAATATTTATTTTAGCCGCTTTTTTAAAATTATTAAAGATTCTATCTAATATATCGATTAATATAGTCGGCGAGTATTCGTTATAATACGTAAATATTTTCTCCGCGAGCGTTATAATATTATTAATTTAATAAACTTTCGTTTATTTATTCTATAATTATATTTAAATTATTTCTCTTAATCTCGAGCCCGCGCTTTACTTTTAACGGAAAAGTATATATTTATATACTTTTCGCCCTTATTAAAGTCGCGTAGATATTTATTATATTTATATCGTTATTTTAAAAAACGGTCTTTCCTCTAATATTAATTAAAAGTCGTATTAATAAAATAGAAATTCAAAGAGTCTATATTTAGATATAGAGGATAGATTTTAGAGATTATTAATTTAGAAATTATATATTTTCAAAAAAGACTCTATAAAAGTACCCGCTATAAATAATATTTAGTATAATATTATAAAACCTAATTACGTAGGCGGTTTAGTCGAGGATAACGGGTAGAGTATTAAAAAACTAATAATACTATACTTTTTATAATCGGGCGGGAGCTTTAAACTTTACGTAATTAAATATAATTCTATATAATATAATTATTAAATATAAATAATTACTCTATATTAATAAACTCTTAATAAATTTTAAATACTTTATATAATAAAATATCTAACTTAATTCATTATTACGTATTATATTTAATTATACTTTTACTATATTAGTTTATAAATAAAGTTATTCTAAAATAATACTTTTCTTCTTATTAAAATTCGGGTAAAGTTATTTCCTAATTTATAATATATTTATAAATATAATTTAAATTAGTTTAGCGTATTTATTATTTTATTTCTAATAAATTTATATTCTATTTTTTTTCATAAACCTACTTTTTATTATATTATATTATTATATTATTTATTAGATATTATTTTAATATATTAAATTTTTATTATATTATCGTTTTAACGAATTAAACGAAGAAGTATTTAAAAGAGAGTTTTAATTATATAAAGAGAGAACTTTAACTAGTATTAAATATTATAATTAAATAATTTATATTATATCCTGAGGTCTTAAACCCCTAAAAAGTAGAGTAATAAAAATGTTATTTTTATATTCGTTATAACGTTAATAGCCGATTTTCCTTTTTTATTTATTATATCGGTAAAGCGGTAAGTCTATATTCTACCGAAAAAGACGGAAAAGACGCTTAGATCTATTTAGTTTATATACTAGCCCTAGAGATCGATTTAATACCGGAGTTATTAAATACGTATTTAATACCTCGACTTATTTTAAATAATTTTAAATAAATTAAAATAAACTAGTCTAAATAGTACCGGTTTATAATTAAATATATATAGTTATAAGTGAATTATATAGTCTATAATACCGCGCTAATTTAGGGGGTATTATACGCGTATATAATTTTTATAAATTAACGTAATTTAAAATCTAAATTAAATTAACGTAGTTATAACACTTTATATAATCTTAGCGAGCTACCCGGCGCTAGTAGAAAATCACGGATTTAAAATCCTAAATCCGAAGTTACTATTTTTAGGATTTTTATTTAAATTTTTTTTTTTTTTTTTTTTTTTAATTAATATTCTCTTTCTATTATTTTTCCGCCTAAAGTAATAAAAGGCGTATTTAGTACCTCGATTTTCTCGTGCGGTCTCCCGCTTTACCGATATAGGGTTCTAATAAATACTCTTTAGGAAATAGAATATACGAAAGATATTATAAAATTCTACCGAAATAATATAGTCGCCTTTAAAGAAGAGATATTTATATCTTTTTTTAAATTCGTTTAACTCTTTATATTTAACTACTTTTTAAAATCTCTTCCTTTTTATTTTATAATATTTATTACTCTAGTACCGGTCCCTTAATTTATACTTAATAAAAACTTTAATATTATAATTATTAAAGGCGCGGTACTAGGCGGCGAAGTAATTAAATTTATAATTTATAACTTTATTAAAGTTAATCCCGCGCGACCTTTAAGTAACGATATTAAATTTAAATTTATTAATTATTTAATCTTTATCTAAATCTTAGTTAAAGAGTAAATTATAAATTTAGAAAATAACCGACTTTACGGAATATATCTTTATAATAAATTATTATTATTTTTAATTACTCGCCGGCTAGTAGAATTCCTTAGGTTTTAATAAAATAAAGAATAAAATCGAGTTAATTTATATATTAAACTAGGTATTTATTCTTCCTCCGAGACTCGTAAATTTTATAATTTATATTTAGTCTTTATAGCGAAGGATTCTTTAATATTTATAATATTTTCTCCTTTATTTTAAAAGTATACTTCTTTCTCTTTATTATTTTTATTTAATTATATTACTCCCTCTAAATATCTAATTATTATATTTAAATTATTAAAGTATTTTTAAATAACGAAACTACTTTATTTTATAAAGCCTAAAATAAATAAATATTATTATAAATTTATTATAACTAAAGGGAAAGACGATTTATATATAACCTAAAGACGAAAATAATAAAAGCGACTTCGAAATATAATATTAAATAGTAGAGAGGATAATTATAAAAGTAATTAATTATTAAAATTATTTATATTTAAGAGTTAAAGAAAGATAAATAAGAAGGGTAGATTAATAATAGAAAAGAGTTAATTAATATTAAAATAGAATATTAATTTTAAGATAACGAGGAACTAGGCGAAAATATAAATTAATATAAATTATAAATCTATATATTTCGCCGCGTTTATAATAGTTTTTATTAATTTTTTTCTTAATATTAAAGCGTAATTTAATAGTAAAGAGTACGAATATATAATTAATCTTAATTTATAGGAATTTTACTACTATTCAATAAATTTTAAAACTACTAATATAAGAATTAATCAATATATTAAAATACCCGATATAAAATATAATTTTACCTAGTACTAGGTTTTTAATATTTATATTATATACTTCTAAACTAGAAACGACTTTAATAGTAGTTATTATAGTAGAGATATAGTATATATCTAAATAATATATATTACTTAATAGTCGTTGAAGACGAATAATTCTTACTAGTAGAAATCGGTATTAAGGAAATAAATTACTATATTTAATACGATTAAATCGTAATAATTACTTTTAATAAATAAATATAATATTACCCCGATATAATAATTTAGTTAGTATTAATATATAAGAGAGCTAGTATATACGAGAAATAAATAAGTATTTCGGTAAATAAAAGAAAAAACTAAAAAAATCCTTACCTAAAACGTTATCTTCTTCCGCGAATTCCTTTTAATACTCGACCGTTATTACGGTATACTCCTTGAAGGTATACGAATATATATTATAATACTTCGGGAAAGTATTAATTCTATAATAAAAGACTTTATCGAAGCCGAAGGTTTAAATAAAAGCGGCGAGGCGGGTATAATAGAAAGCTTCGTCGATAATATAGTAGAAAACTTCGTCGACAATATAATAGAAAACTTCGTCGACGATATAGTAGAAGACTTTAGTAAACTACTCTTTTATAAAGTAGTAGACTTTAAAGTTATAATAATATTCCGTAAAAAAGAAGGTTTCTTTATTTACTTCGGTAGTAATATATTATTTAATTTCGTAATTCTCCTAGTATTAATAAACTACTTTATTAATTACTTTATAAAATTATTCTTAGAAGGCTTCGGTAAGGGCTATTATTCTACTATATTTTAATTACTAAATTATTTAATTAGTTCGTTAGTATCGTCTAGGTCTTTAATATTATACTAAATATTATACTAGGGGTCGTAACCGAGTTACTTTATCAAATATTTAATATAAAAACCTACTCTACGTCGGAACTAACGACGTTATAGAAGTTTTTCGATTTTTTATATATTAACGTCCCCTTTTATAAAAACTATCTTAAGACGATACGATCTAAAGCGCCCGTAGAGATCTTCTATAATATTAAAGTATAATAAAAAATATATTACGGAGATTACTAGGTAAATACTCTAGTATAAAGGAAGATTTAAATAATAAATAAATCGATTAATTCGTTCTAGGACCTTAAAAGATCCGATCCGCTATAAATTAAATTTCTTCGATATAACGGAAAGTACTTTATAATCTTTATAAAGGCGTAGTAAAATATTCACTCTTAATTCTAGATTTAGTAATATATATAAATAATCGTAGTAATATTTAAATCTTATATCTACTAGTGTAATTACGTCGTTTACTACTAGGCGCGTAGTAACGGGGTCGATATCGAATAAAAAATTATTAACTTTTTCGCCGATTAAATCTAAGGCGATTAGCGGGGAAAATCTAAATATAGTTTTATTAAAAATTACTCTTATAATAGTCGATATAGTATTATTAAAATAAGATTATAATTTAATAAATATAAAGGGCTATTTTTAAAGGATTATCTAATAAAGCGATATAATAATTTAATATAATCTCGATAATTTAATTTATTCGTTCGCTCTAACTATTCGTTTACGGGTAATAAGCGATATTATATAAAAACTAGATTCTTAATAAATTAAATAACTTCTTCTATAAATTTAAAAGGAATTTATAGTCTCTATTAAATAGAGTTACCTTCGGTAGACCCTAATTTAATAGGGATAAATAATTTAATAGAGATTTCGTCTATATTATCGTAGTAAATATAATTTTACCTCGTATTATAGTAACTTTCTTTATTAATTTATACGTAATTAATATAAAAGAGTTAAATTCCTTAGTCGTAAATAAAAGACCTAGAACGAAATCGATTATTAAGATATAATAGAGCGCGGGAGGCGAAGTAATAAATTATATAAAATTATAGAGTTTGTAACGAAGTATCTAAAAAATCTAATATTTAGGGTAATATTTAATATAGTTACGAATATACTTTACTAGCCTTCGGATAAATTATATTAAGGTTTTTTCTATATATCGAGCGTAACCTAGATATTTGTTATTATAGGCGATTTTAAATATTTCTTTAATATAAAATTCGGGTATATAGAGTTATCGCGGTATATAAATATAGTCGCCTATTAAATAATTAAGATAATATATAAATTATTCGTCGATAATAAAACGAAGGTATATAGTATTTTCGCCTAGTTTATTATTATTCTCGATGACCGTAAATATATATTTCTAGGCGGGGTCTATTTAGTACCCGGTAATAAAACATTATTTAAATTTAGGCGATATTTCGACTAGTATTATAATTTATACGAAGTAATAAATATATAAAGCGTTTAATTCGCCTTCCTCGATAATAAAAATACTACTACTTTATAATCTAAAGAGTATATTAAATACGATATATTATTTATTAGATTTATATTTAACAATAAACTCGAATCGTTATAATTATTTAAAGGTACGGACTAGGCGGAGGTTTAATTTATCGATATTATTATTTATTAAAGAAGTTTATTTAATAATCCCTAGAGTAATATTATAATCTATAAATACTATTATAGTATAGTTTAAGGACTTAATTATATATTTGATTTTCTTAATTATTTATATTATTTCTACTAGCTCTAGCTCTATAGGCTAGTAACGAGATTCTATATTATTAATAATCCTACTAAAGAATAAAATAGGTTTAATATCTTATCTAGCGGGGTAAAGATATACTTTAATAATATTAATAGAAGACTTTTATAAAATAAACTTCGTACTAGCGGAAGGCTTCTACGGAATACGCGTTATATTAATAATAAATATAGTAGAAATCCGCGGTAATCTTTACTTCGGTAGTAAAGAATTCGTACTCGGGGAAATTTACTTCTATAACGCTAGAGATATTTTAGTAAACGTAGCGAGGTCCCTAGATATAAAGCCTTTTATATAATAAATTATAATATTTATACTAGACTCTTTACTTAAATTAAAATTAATAAATAAAACGCGTTTAGGATTAAAATATACTAAATATAAAGATTTATTTAATATATTTTAAATTATTTATAAGGATTTTAATTCCGCTTTAATAAATTTATTAAAATTTATTTTCCCCGTAAAGACTTTACGTAATATATTATTTATAAAGATATTTTATAATAACGAAGTCTTTTTATCCTATAAAAGTTTATTAAGGCCGACGTAGTTAGGGACGTAATTATATAATTATTTTATAAACCCTAAGTAAATTTTTAATTTACGTAATATATTAAGGAAGATAAAATAATTAATTACTTAAATTTTCTCTTCCGACGTAACTATATTAAGGGAGTTAAGGTATTATCCGAGAAATTAAATTAATAAATAATCGACGAAGGCCTTCGACGACTTAATAAAAATTCCGATATTTACGAAAATCTAGAAAATAATATATAAATACTCGATATAGTTTATTAAGGTATATAAATAAATAACTATATTATCGACGTAGGTTTATACGAAGGCGCGGAATAATTATAATATTCTTATAATTTATTATTAATAATAAACGACTAAATCTTTATAATTTATAATAATTACGTTAAATGTTTCCTAACCTTTATATATAATAACTATAATTTTATAATATTCTTCTAGATAAACCCTCTAGTAATAAAAGAAAAAAAAAATTTTAAATATAATAAAGTATTTATAATTTATTACCGACGAGACTATATCTCTTTATAAAAGTATTAGGTAAAGGTTATTACGAGCGATCCAATTTAACTCTCGAATATTTATTATAGCGCGCCTTATTTTCTCTTTATTATTTAAGGTTTTTTATACGATAAATACCGGGTAGGAGAAAGATATACTCTTTATAATCTATAAAAGTCGACTTTAAATATATAGTTTATCGAATATTTTATTTATAACTACTTTATCCTTTAGGCTTAAAGGATAAATACGGATTTTATTTAAAATATAATTTTCTTAATCTATTTTTAAAGGAATATATATTTATTTATATTTAAATAAATCGGCGAAGTTATTATTATCTTCTTAAAATTTAGGATAATATTCGATAATCTCTTATAATATTTCCCTAATAGGGGAATCTTCGTCGTAGATTATTATATTATTTAATAATTTAAACTCGTTTATAGTATCCTATAATATTATAATTAATAGTAATATCTTTATAAAAATATTAATATCTTTATTAAATTAAATATTATTATAGTTTATTTTAATACTAGTTAACGCGAGGTTAACTATATTACTATTAATAACGAAATAATAATTATCGTAACCGATCTCTAAAATTATACCGAGGTGTATATTTTTTAATATTACGATAAATTTATTTATATTATTCCGAGCTAGAATAAAACTAAAGTAGATATCTATTAATTATATATATAATAAAAGCGTAGATAGTCGATCTTCCGAAGGTTCGAATAAAAAATCGCGGTTATCTAAAAACGAAGTATAATTTACTTTAATAAATATAGTACTATAGGGTAGTAATATTATTTATTATTAAAAAATTACTATATTTCGAATTGAGCCACGACTTCGAGGTATAAAGTTAATAGGCGCCGTAATATTATAGAAACCTATATAAACTTCGGATTTAAATATTATTAAATCGATTTTTTTAGACCCGATTATATTAATCCTAACGAATATTTTCGCCTTAAGGTCGTTAATTATATATATTTTTTAAATAAAGATTATTAATACGTCTTTATCGTTTAATTTTTTTAAAAGAAATATCGGAAATATAATATACTCCTTTATAAAATACTAACTATTTCTTATTTCACGAACCGAGATAATAATAGTTATAGTATAAATTAATATAAAAATAACGACTTCTTTTAAAAAGGCTTTATTAATAAATATAACGAAGTATTTAATATTAATATAAATAACGAACGTCGAGGAGTAGTTATTAAAAGATATTATAATCGTAATATAATAGTAGTTTCGAAATTTAAATCTAGTATTAAAGTGTAATATCTAAGGCCGCTAGCGTAGAGTTAGCGGCTTAGTAATAGTATAAAAGACGTAAAGTAGTTACGGGGTTTAATACTAGGTAGTTTTTAAATCCTAAATTTAATAATAAAACTAATCTCTAAGAATTCTAATAAAACGGGGGAATACTAACTCGATATAAAGTTATTAAAAGTTAGAACCCCGCGATATTAAAGCTAGAACCTTATATCGATAAACAATAATATTATAAAGGTAACGGGGCGTAAATATATATAATATATTAATATCTTTAACGGGGCGTAAATATATATAATATATTATTATTTTATTATTATTTCTTTTTTTAGGCCCTAGTCCCTAGGTACCTAAATACTTTAATTAAAAAATATTTATTAAAAAACCTTTAAACCCCTTAAGAGAAATAAGAGAAAAAAGTTATTTAGTACGACGGCGTTATTATATAGTAACTTAAATATAAGGTTACGTACCTAATCCTTTAATACCTATAGTACTAGTTACGGAATAGTATTTAACTAAATTACGAAGTTTATTAAAAAGCCTTTAAACCCCCTAAGAGAATAAGAAAAAAGAGTTTTTTAATTTATACTATCGGTCCTATAATACTAATATATAGTACTAGTTACGGAGCGACACGAAACTATTTCCTATAATACTATTATATAATACTAGTAGTGGAAAAGTAATACTATTAAACTACTTTTATTATATAGTAGTACTAGTAGTAAATAAATAGTATATTTATAAAGTTATCTCTATAGTATTAATATATAGTAATAATAATTAATTAAATAATATTTCTTTCGTCCCTATAGTGTTATTATATATAATAATAGCGGAGCGAAATAATATATACTATCGTTTTTATAACGCTTGTAGTATTTATAATAAATATAGTATATTAAATTATTCCTATAGTATTTATAGTACTAGTAGTGGAATAACGGTAGCTACCCTTACTATATACTCCTATTATACTATAAAAACATTAATAATAAAGTACTATATATAAACGGTATAGCCCTAATATTATACCGGGAGATTAGTAATAATATAATTACTATAATAACGATTATATCTATTAATAAAAACGAGGTAGCGGAGCGGAGGCGCGTATCGACGTACTATAATAATAAGATACTTAGCGCGACGGTTTATTATTAAAATAAACTCGCTCGCCTATTTACTTTCTCTCTTCGTAACTCCTTTAACCTTTCTCGTATATTATTACTCTAACTCTATAATAGCGTTTTAGTATTATAATTAATATATAGATAATACTCTCGTTATATATAACTTTCTTCTAACTTTATAAATAGCTCCTATTTACTAATAGTATTAATTTATTTATATTAATTATTCTAGTTATAAATATACTAGTAAATATAACTAATCCGCTATTAATACGACTACGTAATACTAATTATAATAGTAGTTTACTACGCTTCGTAGTTCCTTTACCGGGTCTATTTCTACTAGTTTAATAATAATTATATTCGAGGTACGTCCCCTCCTTATACGCTTTATTATATTAATTACTACGGAATCGACTATTATATAAAAGTAAATTATAACCGTAAACTTTAAGGTAGTATATATTAATAATAATAAATCTCTATATTTTTCCGAAGGAAGGTAAAAAGGTTTATATATTAATATACCTATATCGGTAATAGGACTCTTAAAGAAGAACGTAAATATAATTTAATAAATAAAGAAATTACTTAATAGCGTAAAATATATAATAAAATAGTAATAATTAATAGGTAAACTACTACTATAATCGCTAATTTATAGAATTAATTAACGGCGGCGAACTAGCGTATTAAGGAATTAAAGGCGATAAATAAAGTTTTTAAAAAAAAGGTCGAGAGTTTCCGTTAATATAAACGGGACCTAAAGAGTCCCGAGGAAAATAATATCCTTAAGAATTATATTAGAGAGATTACGTCTTCTTTTAATAATTCCGATAGTAATTAAATCTTTCGTACGATATAGTAGCGATATCGAATACTTTTTTTCTTAAATCGGCGCTAGTTAAATTTACCTAGATATATTATTTAATAGTATATTCTAGGTATTTATATAGATTATACCTAAAATAAAAGTATTTTTATAAATACGATATCTTATCGCTATCGTATATAAATAGTTTAATAGTAAATTAAATTTAATTATACCTTAAAACTATATAATAAAGTTATAAATATAAAGGAGAATATCCGTTATATAAATATTAATATAAAAGTAATAATATTTATTTTTAATATCGGCTCCGTTTACTCCGCTTTATTATCTTATACGACTAAGTAACCTCTTTAATTATATTTATATATTTACGTTTACTACCCGCCTATTTAAAGATTTTAATTAATTTATTAATACTAGTAAACTCTTCGTCTAGTAATTATTAGTTATATTCTTCGTCTTAACTAGTTTATTTAACTTTATACTAGATATTTTCCTTATTCTTAATTTTAATAATTACCTCTTTTACCTCTTATAATTTATTATTATTAATAAGTTTAAAGACTTATATAAAAGATTCTACTATATTAACGTAGTCGCGAAGATAATATAATTTAAATAACGATATATAAAAGGTATTATAGATTCTATATATAAAAAGTAGTAGTAGGCGGTAAATTTATATTTATATTTTATTAATAATCCTAAAAGGCCCTATAAACTTATAGGATAATTTCTTATTTAGGCGCTTTTACTTTAGATTCTTTATTATTAATATAACTAAATCGCTAACCTTATAAATTTATAATTTATACGTTTTATTATATTATTTAATTTAATACTCGGTAGTATTTTAAAGGTACTCCGTAGCTTTATTCTTTAGAGTTTATAATTATCGTATTTTATTATTTATAATTAATACTTTTTCTTCCCTAGAGTCGTCCTCGACCTCTTAGCGGATTTTAGGATAATAACTATATATACGAAAAAACAACGTCGTTCCGATAACGATACTCTAATTATTATTTATTAAGAATTCTATTATAGGTAGTAATCTAGCCTAATTAATTTATTTATTATTAATAAATATACGTAAATAATACTCTAGTATTTAATTTTAATACTTTATTTATTTATCCGTTTAGAGGTAAAAGGTAGTATTTAAATATTATTTTATTTTCGAATAAAAATATATAGTCGACTAGAAGGTACTCGTAAAAATAGAGCCTCTATCGCTAATAATATTATTAAGTATATTATAGCGGTAAATAATTTTAAAATAAAATACTTCCGTTAATTAAACGGTATCGATTTTAATAATTATAAATATATACCTAATTATTTTAATAAATCGATTTATAATAATAAAGATAATATTATAAATAGTATCTTTATATTTACTAGGCGGTAAATTAATTATAAAATTTATAAAAATCTCCTTCTAAGACTAAATAGTAATAGGAAGCGAATTTAATTCATTATATAAACGATATCGCGGCGCCTTCGTTCGTTAATATATATCGTAAATTTTAATATAGTTTATAACTTACTTTAGGTTACCCTCCTAGAAAAAAATTCGGGTAAATAATTTATATAACTTCGTAACACTAAAGTAGCCTATTAAAGGATTATTATAATATCTCTTTATAAACTCTTTCTTTAGAGCTTTATTTCTTAATATATAAAGATAACTATTATATCTTAATAGTCCCTTAGAGTTTATAGCCTATATTTTATTCTTTATATAACGGCGGTTCTTTAATATATTCGCTTTAGTTCGAAAAGAGTTTATTTAATTATTATAAATTTATACTTCCCGAATTAACGTTTTAATAAGTTTTTTAAAATTATTATATATAGTTTTAAATACTACTATAATATCCCGCTTTAGAATTACTACTTTTAATTTTATAATTTAAAAAGTAGGGGTTATAACTACTTTTATTTTCTTATTTTTTTCCGATAATTAACCACTAGTCTAAAGAGTAAATTTATTCTAAAGCGTTAATAATAATTTAATATTTAACGGCGATACTCCCTTATAATTAAGACACCGCGACGATATATTAATAAGATTTAATTTTCTAGCCCGATAAAAGATCTTAAAGTTATAAATAGTTAATTTAAATACCTAACGGGCCTATTTAGAGTTTAGCTCCTTCTATTTTATAAAACTCTTTAGATTATTATAATTAATCTAGATTTTAATATAATAAGGGCTACTTTTTAAATAATATCGCTATTATTTTATTACCGCTATAATAACGAGTAATTCTTAATTATAGGTCTTATAGTTTTATTCTAAAGAATTTAATTTCCGTAACTAGAATACTATAGGGCGTTAATAATTATTCTTATCTTATTATAATAATATAAAATTAAAGTTAAAGTTAAAAGTATCCGTTTTTATACGTAATTATTTAGTTAGATTATAATAGTATAGAAAAAGCGCGTTTACGAATATATCTCGTAAGATTTAAAATACTTCCGTAGCGCCGTTTATTTATTTAAACGGATTTACTTTTTTATTTACTTTACTACTCTTAAATAAATTAGTAAATAACGTAGTTATATTAAAATAATTATAAATAAATTATTTATAGAAATTAGCGAAGCCTAAAAAGATTTATACCTCCTAATATATTTTCGGTTAAGATTATTCCTTAATAGTCTTAACGCGTTCCGGGTTTATAACTACTTTATTAATAAATATAATAAAACTTAAAAACTCGACCGTTTCGGTATTAAATTAGTATTTCTTAAGATTAATAAATAACTAGAATTAACGTAATCGTTTAAGGATTTATTTAATATACTATTAATATTCCGCCGGATTAGTATTATAAATTAGGATATTATCTAGATATATTATATATATTATATCTACTAAATTTATAAACGTATAGTTAATATAAGTTTAAAATATCGCCGGTACGTTAACGAGCCTAAAAGGTATAATTAAATATTCGAAGTAATTATAACGAGTTTAGAAAATAGTTTTTTATTTATCGCCTTTTTTAATCCGGATCCTATACTAAATATCCTTAAAGTCTAACTTCGTAAAGATTTTAGAACTATATAAACGATCTAATATCTTAGTAATTAAGAGTAATAAGTATTAATTTTTAATAATTATTATATTTAAGCCTTAGTAATTAATATAAAGATATAACCTATTATCCTTTTTAAATATAAAAAGAATAAATACTCCGGTTAAAGATATTAAATAACGGATCTAGCCTTAATAAAATAAGGATTTTAAATAACGTCGTAGCTCCGATAATTTAGTTTAAGATAAGTTATAAAGAGGCCTATAAGGCGGTTCTTTATTGACTTTTATTTTAATAACGTAATCCCTTTATTTAAAAATAAATAGGGTACTCGCCTTTTTATTAGAAAAAACGTTATAAAATCTTATAGATTCCTTAGGAACTTTTAAATTAGGAAGTTCTTTCTATTCGCCTCGCGCTACCGTAATATATATAACTACGAATATATTCGATTTATTTTTAAAATTACTAGTGAATTTAGCCGGTTCCTTAATTTATAAATTATTAGAATTAATTTTAAACCGCTATTAATCCGCCTTAGAATTAATTAATATAATTTAGGTATACCTAGAATAACGTTTAAATCTTTAGAGTTTATAATATAGAATAAAGTATTATATTTACGCTCTTAACTTTAATTATCGACTATTTAATAGTCTAATTAATATATATTATAGTAATATATACTTTACCCGCTAATTACTTTAGCTAGTAGTAAAGTAGCGTTATAAAATTCTAAATTATTTTCAATAACGAACCGTTATAAAATTAAATTAATTTACGCTTTAGAGTTAATTAAGATAATAAACTATTTAATTTTATTTTGAAGAGTAATTTAACCTTTAGAAAGAATAGAAGGGTATATCTTTATTAATTATTTTTCTTACTCTTTTTCTAAGCCGTAAATTAGGCTTAATTATTTTTTACCGATATTATATTAACGTTTATAATTAGTTTATTTATATTAAAATATCTAGACTTAATATAGTCTTCCGTTCTATAATATTAATAAATAAGAATTTCTTTTCTTTAAATAAATATACTACCGGTATTAAGGATCTTATTTTTAAATTTAGGTTTAAATTTAATTAAGAAGAGATTTATTTTATACTCCTCCGAAAACGGGGGTAACTAGGTATTTATTTCTTTAAAATAGGTCTTAAATAACGATATTTTTTAATAAAATTATTATTTAGCTTCCTCCTACTTCTTATAAACGAGGAAACGACGATTAATTAAATCCGTTATTAAATTAAAAAGAAACTTTTTAAAAAAGCTAAACGTAATACTAGTTAAATTATATAAATCGTAGTATTTATATTATTACGTTAAAGGGTTATTTTTTAACGAGTTTATATAATATATAATCCTTGAATAATCGGTAGTGAAATATTTAAGATTAATTAAAAATTTAATATTTACGTCGCGGAACTAGTATAAATATTTACCTTCGCTCGTACCTTTATAAAAACGTATTTTATTAAAGTATAGTATTTTCGCCCTAATAAGAATATCCCTATTAAGTGTAGTTAAATTTATTATTATTCTACTAGTAGGTATAATAATTAGAGGACCTTTATTATAAATAATAAATTCCGCTAGCGCTCTACTAGCGGGTATAGAAATAATAAGATTACGTAGTTCTTAATTTTAAATTTATAATACCTTTAATTATTATTATTATTTAAGGCGATAGTTTTTTTCTTTAGTAATTTTAAACTATATATTTAAACTCTCTTCGGGGGTAGTAATACCTTCGAACTCGCTATCGTTCTTTCAGCGGGGGTCGTCGGAGGGGGTTTAATTAATATTATTATTATTAAATTCTTCTAGACGTCCCGAGGTTAAACCCGATATTATAATAATAATAAGTCTTTTCTTTAGAAAAATTTAAAAGATTAAAACTATAATATCTAAGGCCGTTAGCGTAGAGCTAGCGGCTTAATAATAATATAAAAAACGTAAAATAGTTACGGGGTTTAGTACTAGGTAATTTTTAAATCCTAGATTTAATAACAAAATTAATCTCTAAGAATTCTAATAAAACGGGGGAATATTAACTCGATATAGAATTATTAAAAATTAGAACCCCGCGATATTAAAGCTAGAACCCCGTATCGATAAATAATAATATTATAGAGGTAGCGGGGCGTAGGTATATATAATATACTAGCGTCTTTAACGGGGCGTAGGTATATATAATATATTATTATTTTATATAAAGTCCTTTAAAGAAGAATTAGAATAAATAATAATTATATTAGCGAATATTATATTAATAGAGTTTTTAGAGTAATTAATAGAAAGTTTTTAAAGACTTTACTTCGGTAGTATAAAAACTTCTAATAAATCTTATTTCCGTAACGCCGAAGGTTCTCTTTATTTATATAATATAAAAACCTTCGGTATAGTAGTATATATCTTAATACGTAAATATTTATATAATAAGTTATTTAAACTAAATTTTATTCGGTACTAGTAATAAATATATATTATTATAATAAAGAAAATACCTAGACTAAAACCTAGTATATTATCCTCGGGTAAGTATTTAGGATTATAATAATCGTGATTTTTATTATCGATATAATATTTATTAAACTCGGAGTTATTTTATTCTTCTAAAGTCTCTTCGGTTTCTATATTTTTTATAATAGCGTAGGCCGCCGGCTTCTTTTATAATACTTTTTTATCGAAGAGCCTCTTTAAATTCTAATTTTTAGAAAATACTCCGTTAAGATTCTTTAAAAAGAACGTACTTCCGCTTTTAAATAAAAATAATTAATATAGCGGAGGAAGACTTCGTTATTTAAAGAACTAATTTAAATATTATTTCCCGTTATTATTAAAGTTTTATTATTAAGGGTAGAAAGGAACGTTAAAGGTAAATTAATTATAATAAAATATTAATTTCTCTTCTATATATTCGTATTAACCTAGTCTTAACTATTTATTAATCCCTCTATTAATAAAGAAGCTATTTATATTATAAGTATTTTCTATTATTTTTATAAATATATTTATTTTATTATTAAACTACGTTATAAAATCCTCGATTATAATATTAATAATTAGTTCGGGTATATAAATATAGAACTCGAGTATAAATTTAGTTTATATTATTATAATTTAAATAAATTTTAATATATTAATATCGGTCGCTTTAACGTAGTAGAAGATATTCTAAATAAACTTTTATAAATATATTAAATTTCTAATATCGTTAAATATATAATATTTCTTCTTTAAAAGTTCCTACGCCTTCGGAGTCTTAGTTTTAAATTTCTTAATAAGATAATTATACTAGTATTTAATAAATACGTCTCGAAGTATATCCTTCGTTATATTAGAAATTTAAAATATATACTAGTTTTATACGTTACCCTAAAGGTATTTTATTATAATAATACGAATCTTATCGGGCCTATATTATCGAATATAATCTTTTAATTTATCGACGAAAGTATATATATTATAATATATTGTAAAATTCTTATCGCGGCTAGTAAATACCGTAATCTTATTTATAAAGTCGAAAATATCAATTTCGTTATATCTTTATTTACGGTTCTAGTTATTGAAAGACGGATTTATTATACTCTATTAAATAATTTAATTAATATTTAGTAAAATTAAGGCCTTAACGAAGTTTATAAAAATATTTATTATTTCGGGGGTAAACCCTAAAAGATCGGGGTTTTAATTATTCCGATTTTATAATTTATTAAGTTATTAATATTCTTAATCTCCTTTTATATCTAGTATAACGATCGTTTTAAATATATAATAACGGCGTAAATATAGTAGAATTTCGTCGCTACTTTAACTTCCGCGAGGCGGAAAAGTTAATAATATTTAATAATATTAAACCTCTTTAATTACGTTACTAGCCTTATTTTAATATTATAAATTCAATAAATTTAATAAATTTCTATTTACTAGTAGTAAAGTAATAAGTATATTCCCTATCGACGCCGGTATTTTAAAAAGTCGGCGAGTCTTTTAAATACCTATTTAAAAATATATAATAACGATACGGATTATAGTAATATTAATAACCTAATCGCTTAACTAGTTTTATATTTCGGTATACTACGATCGAGCTCGTTATTCTCGTAAACTAAAATTATATAAGGGTTAAATAAATCGGAAATTTCGATATATAAAATAACGGATAATATAACGGGTAATATTATTAATATTATTAATAAAAATATATTTTAAATTTATAAATTTATCGAGCTAGAATACTAGTATTATAATTCTACGAGTAACGGTATTAATAGATACTAGGATAATAATTTTATGAAAATAGAATAATAGTAATATAAAGTCTAAGCCGTCGGTTTAGGTATTATTAGAATTCCTTTTAATATAATAGGATTTAAGGTAGTAGAACTCTTATAGATTTTTTTTTATTTCTAGCTAGATTTTACTTTAATAATAAAGATTTAATACTCTTATAAATAATAATAAAACGTTTATATATAGGATTTATAGAATTATAAAAGAAATAGTAATATAGTAGAACTAGTACTAGTATAGTAAATTTACTAAGATTTAAAATAAATAATTTAGTAAAAGGTTTCTTTTCGAATATAAATTTAACTTATTTTAATAACGCTTCTCTACTTTAGGGAAAATTAATCTTTAATAAATTCTATAAATATAATAAAGTAGTTATAATAAAATAAAATTCGCTACAGTTATAAAATAAATTATAAATATAGTTATAATAACTAATCTCGTAGTAGTAATTAATACGTCGTAGCGGAAAGTTTCGGTAACTAGGTTAGTTAACTAGGTATAATATTTTAAAATATAATATTCTTAACTAGTATAATAATATTTAATAAAAATTATTTCAAAAACTTTAATAATACTAGCGCTTTATCGCCCCGAAACTAATAAGTAAAATAAAGGGTTCAATATTCTTTCGAATAATTACGGAATAACATTCTTTATAATTAAATAATAATAGAGAATTAGTATTATTAATGTAATTAATAGACCGATATAATTCCCTTAAATAAATATAATTTAAGGGAGAGTATATCCGATATTATTACTATTAATTATTATAATAGGGATATAGTATATATCTAAATAATATATATTATTTAATATTCGTTAAAGATAAACGATTCTTACTAGTAGAAATCGGTATTAAGAAAATAAATTATTATACTTAATACGACTAAGCCGTAATAGTAGTATTTTTATTAATAATATAAATTTTAGAAAAGTATATCCTATCTTAAAACTAAATTAAATTATTAATTACTAACTTTAAGTAATTTCGTAAATAATTTAAATTATTAATATCTCTTTTTTCGAAAGCCTTCTTTATTAAATATATAATATAATTAAATACTATCGTAATTTATTAAACTCGAAGAAGTAATTATAATATCGCGACGTTAATAATAACGGGATATATTTATATTTATTAAAATTCTTCGCGTAATATTTATATAATCCTTCGTCCGATATTATAAAAATAATCCTTAAAAAGGAGTTTTATTTATATTTTATAATTAAAATAATTCTTTTTATATAATATAATTAATAGTTTAAAATATAAATATTTAATAAGGGAGTAACGCTTCGCTTTATTATTCTTTATAATTAATACGATACCGGTAATCTTTTAATAACGAAGGATATTAACGCGATATAATTTTTTTTTTTTAATAGTTCGTTAATTATAAAAATAAATATTTCGAAGAGGGGCCTCTTCGCCTAGATATTTAAAAAAGAAAAAAAGAGGCCGTTAAGGAAGCGGAGTAATATATAATTCTAATTACTCCTAAATCTTATTATATATATATTACTCGGCCTTTTAATATCGAATATACTTAGATTAAAAATAAAGAATTATAATTTAATAAATTAGAGAGTAAGATTTTATAAAAATAAATTAAAACTTTTATCCCCGCCGTTATACTTAGATAAATAATAATCGACGAGTTTTATTTAATAAAGTTGATAACCTAGGGGCTATAGACGGATATTTAAATTATATAAAAATATTATTAAAACGGAATTCTAGCCCTCTTTATAATAAATAATATATTTATTATAATAAGGCCCGGCGATATTAAAGACGTTATTCGATATTTTAAAAATCCTAAAATTATTAACGAAGATCGATACGATTTTATAATAAATAAAGTTCTAGATTATAATAAAAAGTTTAAAGACTATATTATAAATAATAAATAAATATCTTATATATAAAATTTAATTTTAATATTCGGCCTTCGTATAATTAACTTACTTTATAATATATTAAAAAAACTAAATAATTTAGGAAAGATATTCTTAATCTCTTTATATTAATATATAACGACGTAAATATTAAATTTCTTTAAAGTTATCGTAAAGTATTTAAGAATTTTACTTCGAAATTCGCCGGTAATATTTAAAATTTATTTTAAAAATAAATAAAGATAAAGAATAATAATATATTTTTTAAAATTAAATAGTCGTTTCTTAAAATTATAACTCGATAATTATTTATAACTACCACGATCCCTTAATTATTATAATATTAAATAAACCTCAAAAAAGAATATAAATTAATAATTCTTTATTAATAAATATACTCGTAATATATTTACCTCTAATAACGATATAAAGGAGATTATATATTTATTTTCGGTAATTAACCTTTTTATTAAAGAACTTCCGAAATATAAAATATTAAATATAATCCTTATAAAAGCGATCCGTAAATAAAGAAAGATATTAATCTTCTCGAAATATATTTCGGTTACGTCTTTTATATAATATATAAATTTTATTACTCTTTTTTAATTACCGCTTTAATTTTTCCCTATATAAAATTATCCTCGATTATTTTAGAAATCTATATTAAAAGTCTTTTAGTATATTATTAAATATTAAATTTATTCTAATCTTTTAAACTCCCTCTTTATTTTATATAATTACTTTTATTTACTTAATATATTTAATAAAATAACTTCTTTTATTTATTTCGATTAATCTCCTTTATATTAATACTATAAGTCTACGCCGCTCTATAATATTATTTTATTTATATTATTACGTTTATTTATTAAGCCGCGATTCTTTTTATTATTATTATATCGCCGCCTCTAGTTTTATATCCTCTTTATTAAATAATCTACTCGAGGATTCTATCTAATATACTAATTAGCGCGGTCGGCGAGTATTTATTATAATATATAAATATTTTCCCCGTGAGTATTATAGTTTTATTAATTTAATAGACTTTTATTTATTTATTTTATAATTATATTTAAATTATTTCTCTTAATTTTAAACCTATACTCTACTCTTAATAAAAAGATATATATTTATATAATTTTCGCGTTTATTAAAATCGCGTAGGTATTTATTATATTTATATCGTTATATTAAGGACCGGCTTTTCCCTCGGTATAAAGAAAAAGATAAAGGGATAAAATAAAAAATTCGCTAAAATTTATATTTAAATATAAAGAACGGGTTTCAAGAGTTATTAATCTAAAAGTTATATATTTAAAGAAAACTTTATTAAGATACCCGCTATAAATAATATTTATTATAATATTATAAAATTTATTTATATAAACAGTTTAGTTAAGGGTAAAGGTAAAATATAAAGAGGTTAATAATATTATACTTTTTATAATTAAATAGGAACTTTAGGCTTTACTCAATTAGGTATAATATTATATAAAGTTATTATTAAAAATAAATAAATACTTTATATTAATAAACTCTCGGTATATCTTTAATATTTTATATAATAAAATACTTGGCCCGGTTTATTTTAATATATACTACTCTATACTATATTTATTATAATATTTTATAAATAAAGTAGTTTGAATTTAATATTTCTCTTTTTTTAAATCCCTAGTAAAAGGGTATTATAAGATAAATTCTTAAAATTTATTTTAAATAAATTTATTATAAATTCTAAAATAAGATAATTTAAATTAAATTAAATTTTTATTTAATTATTAGATTTCTCCTTTTCTACTACCTTTATTTCATCTTTAATTATTAACTCTTTATCGATTACTTTATTTTTATAATAAAGATAATATTTTATTATAATATTTATTACTACCGCTTTATATATAAATAATATCTTTATATTATACAATATTAAAATATATTATAGAATATTCTAGATTAAAACGAATTTAATTAGAAATTATAAACTCTTAAATATATATTTATAAATATATTATTTATACCTTCGCTACGAAGAATTTTTTATTATTTTTCGCGATAATTTTAAATAATATTATCTCGGAAAAAGAGTATACTCCTAATACCGTAAAGTTAAATAATAATAATATATTTTATTTTAAAGAAAAGATATTTATATTTCTTTTTATACTCGTCTAATTCCTTATATCTAATTAATTTTTAATATTTTAATTTTCCCGTTATATAATATTATAATACCTAAGGCCGCTAGTATAGAGTTAGTAGTTTAATAATAATATAAAAGACGTAAAGTAGTTACGAGGTTTATTATTAAATAGTTTTTAAATCCTAGATTTAGTAATAGAACTAATCTCTAAGGATTCTAATAATACGGGGGAATATTAACTCGATATAGAATTATTAAAAATTAAAACCCCGCGATACTAAGGCTAGAACCCCGTATCGATAAATAATAATATTATAAAAGTAGCGGGGCGTAGATATATATAATATACTAGCGCCTTTAACGAGGCGTAGGTATATATAATATATTATTACTTTATAATTATTTCTCTCTTTAGATCTTAGTCTCTAGTAAGTACCTAAATATTTTAATTAAAAAATATTTATTAAAAAACCTTTAAACCCCTTAAAGGAAATAAGAGAAAAGAGTTATTTAATATAACGGCGTTATTATATAGTAATTTAAATATAAGGTTACGTACCTAATTCTTTAATACCTATAATACTAGTTACGGAATAATATTTAACTAATTTATCGAAGTTTATTAAAAAACCTTCAAACCCCCTAAAAGAAATAAGGGAAAAAAGTTTTCCAATTTATATTATCGGTCCTATAGCGCTAAGATATAGTAATAGTAGTTAATTAAATAATATTTCTTTCGTCTCTATAGTACTATTATATATAATAATAACGGAGCGAAATAGTATATACTATCGTTCCTATAGCGCTTATAGTACTTATAGTAAATATAGTATATTAGATTATTCCTATAGTACCTATAGTACTAGTAACGGAATAATAGTAACTACCCTTACTATATACCTCTATTATACTATGAAAATACTAGTAGTAAAGTACTATATATAAACGGTACAGCCTTAACGTTATACCCGGAGATTAGTAATAATATAACTATTATAATAATAATAGTTATTATTAATAAGAGCGAGGTAGCGGAGCGGAGGCGCGTATCGATATATAATAATAATAAAGTACTTAACGCGACGGTTTATTATTAAAATAAACTCACTCGTTTATTTATTTTCTCTCTTCGTAACTCCTTTAGTTTTTCTTATATATTATTACTCTAGCTCTATAATAGTGTTCTAGTATTATAACTAATATATAGATAATATTCTCGTTATATATAGTTTTCTTTTAACTCTATAAATGGCTCCTATTTACTAATAGTATTAATTTATTTATATTAATTATTCTAGTTATAAATATACTAGTAAGTATAACTAATCCGCTATTAGCGCGACTACGTACTATTAACTATAATAGTAGTTTACTACGCTTCGTAGCTCCTCTACTAGGTCTATTTCTATTAATTTAATAATTATTATATTCGAGGTACGTCCCCTTCTTATACGCTCTATTATATTAATCGCTACGGAATCGATTATTACGTAAAAATAAATTATAACTATAAGTTTTAAGGCGGTATATATTAATAGTAAAAAATCTCTAAGTTTTTCTAAAGGAAGGTAAGAAGGTCTATATATTAATATATTTATATTAATAATAGAACTCCTAAAGAAAAATATAAATATAAATTAATAAATAAATAAATTATTTAGTAGTATTAAATATATAGTAAAATAATAATAACTAGTAAATAAACTCCTACTATAGTTACTAACCTATAGAATTAATTAACGGCGGCGAATTAATATATCAAGGAATTAGAGGTAATAAATAAAGTTTTTAAAAAAGAGGCCGAGAGTTTCCGCTAGTATAAACGGGATTTTAAAGACTATATTAGAGATATTATATCTTTTTCTAAAGATTCCGATAAGAATTAAATATTTTATACGATATAGTAGTAATATCGAATTCTTTTTTTCTTAAATCGGCGCTAGTTAAACTCACCTAGATATATTATTTAATAGTATATTCTAGATATTTATATAAATTATACCTAAAGTAAAAGTATTTTTATAAATATAATATCTTATTATTATTATATATAGATAGTTTTAATAGTAAATCGAATTTAATTATACCCTAAAACCGTATAATAAAGTTATAAATATAGAGGAGAACGTCCGTTATATAAGTATTAATATAAAAGTAGTAATATTTACTTTTAATATCGGCTCCGTTTACTCCGCCTTATCGCTTTATATAGTTAGGTAACCTCTTTAATTATATCTATATATTTATATTTACTACCCGCCTATTTAAAGACTTTAATTAATTTATTAATATTAATAAACTCTTTATTTAATAGTTATTAATTATATTCTTCGCCCTAACTAATTTATTTAACCTTATACTAAATATTTTCTTTATTCTTAATTTTATTAATTACTTCTTCTACCTCTTATAATTTATTATTATTAATAAATTCGGGGGCTTATATAAAAAAGACTATCGTATTAATATAATCGCGAAGATAATATAGTTTAAGTAACGATATATAAAAGATATTATAAATTCTATATATAGAAGGTAGTAATAGGCGGTAAATTTATACTCTTATTTTATTAATAATCCTAAAGGGCTTTATAAACTTATAGAATAATTTTTTATTTAAATACTTTTACTTTAGGTTCTTTATTATTAATATAATTAATTTATTAATCTTATAACTTTATAATTTATATATTATATTATATTATTTAATTTAGTATTCAGTAGCGCTTTAAAAATACTCTATAGTTTTATTCTTTAGAGTTTATAATTATTATACTCTATTATTTATAACTAGTACTCTTTTTTCTCTAAAATCGTCCTCGACCTCTTAATGGATTTTAGGATAGTAACCGTATATATAGAAAAACGACGTCGTTCCGATAACGGTACTCTAATTATTATTAATTAAGAATTCTATTATAGGTAGTAATCTAGCCTAATTAATTTATTTATTATTAATAAATATATATAAATAATACTCTAATACTTAATTTTAATACTTTATTTATTTATTTATTTAGGGGTAAAAAATAGTATTTAGGTATTATTTAATTTTCGAATAAAAATATATAGCCGACTAGAAGGCGCTTGGAAAAATAGAGCCTCTATCGCTAACGATATTATTAGGTATATTATAACGGTAAATAATTTTAAAATAAAATACTTCCGCTAGTTAAACGGTATCGATCTTAATAATTATAAATATATATTTAACTATTTAGTAAATCGATTTATAATAATAAAGATAACGTTATAAATAATACCTTTATATTTACTAGGCGGTAAACTAGTTATGAAATTCATAAAAATTTCTTTTCATAGTTAAATAGTAATAGGAAGCGAATTTAATTCGTTATATAAATAATATCGCGGCGCCTTCGTCCGTTAATATATATCGTAAATTTTAATATAGTTCGTAACTTATTTTAGGCTACCCTCCTAGAAGAATTTTCGGGTAAATAATTTATATAACTTTATAACACTAAAATAACTTATTAAAGAATTATTATAATATTTCTTTATAAACTCTTCCTTTAGAGCTTTATCCCTTAATATATAAAAACAACTATTATATTTTAATAATCTCTCGGAGTTTATAATTTATACTTTATTCTTTATAAAATAACGGTTTTTTAATATATTCGCTCTAGTTCGAAAAAAGTTTATTTAATTATTATAAATTTATAATTCCCGAATTAGCGTTTTAATAGGCCTTTTAGGATTATTATATATAATTTCAGGTATTATTATAATATCCCGTTTTAGAATTACTACTTTTAACTCTATAATTTAAAAAATAGAGATTATAACTATCTTTATTTCTTTATCTCTTTCCGATAATTAACTATTAATCCAAAAAGTAAATTTATTCTAAAGCGTTAATAATAATTTAGTATTTAATAGTAATACTCCTTTATAATTAGGGCGCCGCGACGGTATATTAATAAAATTTAATTTTTTAGCCCGATAAAAGATTTTAAAATTATAGGTAGTTAATTTAAATACCTAACGGGCCTACCTAAAGTTTAACTTCTTCTATTTTATAAAACTCTTTAAGTTATTATAATTAATTTAGATTTTAATATAATAAGGACTACCTTCTAAATAATATTATTATTATTTTATTATTACTATAATAACGAGTAATTCTTAATTATAGGTCTTATAGTTTTATTTTAGAGGATTTAATTTCCGCGACTAGAATACTATAAAGTATTAATAATTATCTTTATCCTATTATAATAATATAAAGTTAAGGTTAAAATTAGAAGTATCTATCTCTATACGTAATTACTTAGTTAGATCGTAATAGTATAGAGAAGATATATTTATAAATATATCTCGTAAGATCTAAAACGCTTCCGTAGCGTCGTTTATTTATTTTAATAGATTTATTTTCTTATTTATTTTACTACCCTTAAGTAGGTTAGTAAATAGTATAGTTATATTAAAATAACTATGAATAAATCGCCTATAGAAGTTAACGAAGTCTAAAAAAGTTTTATACCTCCCGATAAGTTTTTAATTAAGGTTATTTCTTAATAATTTTAATATATTCCGGGTCTATAATTACTTTATTAATAAATATAATAAAATTTAAAAACTCGACTATTTCGGTATTAAATTAATATTTCTTAAAGTTAATAAATAACTAGAATTAATATAATCGTTAAAGTATTTATTTAATATACTATTAATATTCCGCCGGATTAATACTATATATTAGGATATTATCTAAATATACTATATATATTATATTTATTAAATTTATAAATATATAGTTAATATAAACTTAAAATATCGCCGGTATATTAGCGAGTCTAAAAAGTATAACTAAATATTCGAAATAATTATAGTAAGTTTAGAAAATAGTTTTTTATTTATCGTCTTTCTTAATCTAGATCCTATAATAAATATCTTTAAAGTCTAATTTCGTAAAGATTTTAAAACCGTATAGGCGGTCTAATATCTCGGTAATTAAAAATAATAAGTATTAATTCTTAATAATTACTATATTTAAACTTTAATAATTAATATAAAAATATAGCCTACTATTCTTTTTAAATATAAAAAGAATAGGTATTTTAATTAAAGAAATTAAATAACGGATCTAACCCTTATAAAATAAAAATTCTAAATAGTGTCGTAACTCCGATAATTTAGTTTAAAATAAATTATAGAGAGGTCTATAAAATAGTTCTTTACTAATCTTTATCTTAATAATATAATTTCTTTATTTAAAAATAGGTAGGGTATTTACCTTTTTATTAAAAAAAATATTATAAAACTTTATAAATTCTTTAGGAATCTTTAGATTAGGAAGTTCTTCCTATTCGCCTTACGTTATTATAATATATACGACCGCGAAAATATTCGATTTATTTTTAAAACTATTAGTGAATTTAGCCGGTTCTTTAATTTATAAATTACTAAAATTAATTTTAAACCGCTATTAGTCCGCTTTAAAATTAATTAATATCTTTAATTAATATAATCTAGGTATTAATTAACTAATTAATTTATACTCGCGTCTAGTTAAAATACTTAGTTAATTACGGGTTACTCTATATATAGTATTTATTTTCGTAAAAAAAACCTTCCGACCCTATCGCCTAGGTATATATACTATCTAGGATTAAAACCTCTACTTTCTTCTTATTATAAGGCTACGATTATATATAATTATTAATTATTAATTCGTTCCTTATATAATCGGTTCCCTTTTAATTTTCTATATCGATATTCTTTATTTAGGAATTTAGATCTAGTCTAGATTTTATATTTAATATATCCTACTTTAGAACCCGAATTCGATTTAAGTCCTTTTAAATCTTAGTCTTCTCGATAAATTTAAATATCCGTTTATTAGTTTTAATTCGCTCGAATCGAGTTTATAATATTAATACCGTATTTTTTAACTCTTTTTTCGAATTTATCTCTCTCTCTTCCCCCGTTATTTAGGTCTTCTATAAATATAGTTTATATTTTAACCCCGGTTTTATAGCCCTAGGCTCTTTTCAATTATATTATCCTCTTTTTAATTTTTATTCTTTAGCTCTCTTTTATTTATTAATTTCCTTCGACCGGTTCGATTTCTAAAAATTATAGAGATCTCCTTTATTAGTTACTCTTTACTTTACTTACTTTTTCTTTTCAACGCGGAATAAATAAGTCGGATCGTAGGAGGTATAATTACTTTTATTATATACCACGTAAATCTTCTTCGCTATTAGGGTTATTATATTATAATTATATATATTATATATTTACCCGTACTCTACGTACCGTATTCTTCTTTTATATATAGTAGTTATATATCCGTACCCCTAGTATTTATAGTACTAGATCGACGAGGCCGATTAATCGTATTTCTCGATTATCTTTATTCTTTAATATATATCTACTACTCCTTTCTTAATTATTTTATCCGCTATCGCCGGTATAACGATATTTATTATTAATAATAAATATCGTTTCTTTATTTTATTCGCCGCCGATCTTAGCGCGCTAGATATTTATTTTACTTTTATAATCTCTAGCCCTAGATAAAAGATCTAATTATCCTCTTCGATTTTTTTCCGTATAATTATTAGGTCGTTTATATTAACTAACGAGATCTTAACCCTATATATTATAACTAGGAACGATTTTCGTAGGATCCTCGCTAATTTATACTTCTTTTTAAATTACGATATTTTATATTCTAGTATCTCCCTAGTTTCTATTATTACTATTTATAAAAATATATTTTTATTTTTTAATCGATTCGTTATTATAATCTCCCTAGTATACTCGGTTCGAGTAGACCGAATTCCTATAACTAGCTCTTCGTTTCTTATACTTTTTATATATTCTCGTTCTTTAGGATCTTCGATTTATATAAGGATTTATTTTATTTTTTTTAAATTTTAAAGATTCTATATAGTAGCCCCCCTCGTTATAGGGGTATCTTTAAATAAATTTCTTTAACTTTATCTTCCTATTAAAAGAGGGGGAGGAGGAGGAGGAGAAAGAGTAGAAGAGAGAAATAAACTTCTAGCGGATAAATCGTATTTAATCAATATATATCGGTAAAGCGGGAGACCGTACGAGAAGAGTCGAGGTATTAAATACGTATTTTACCGGCTTTAGGCGGAAAAATAACGAAAAGATAATATTTAAAAAAAAAAAAAAAAAAAAAATTTTTTTAATAAAAAACCTAAAAATAGTAACTTCGGATTTAAGATTTTAAATTCGTAATTTTTTACTAGCGCCGGGTAACTCGCTAAAGTTATATAAAGCGCTATAACTACGCTAATTTAATTTAGATTTTAAATTACGTTAATTTATAAAAATTATATACGCGCGTAATACCCCCTAAATTAGCGCGGTATTATAGACTATATAATTTACTTATAACTATATATATTTAATTATTTATTAATATTATTTAGACTAGTTTATTCTTATTTATTTAAATTTATTTAAAATGAGTCGAGGTATTAAATACGTATTTAGATACTTTAGACGAAAATAGGTATTAAATCGATCTTTAAGGCTAGTATATAAACTAAGTATCTTTTCCGCTTTTTTCGATAGAATACGGGTTTACCGCTTTACCGATATACCGGTCTAGTTATTTATATTATCTTTAGTCTATATCGCGAGTTACTCTTTTAGTCTATTAACTTCTTTTTTTAATATAATTACGATTCGGTATAATCCTTCGATATACGAGCTCGTAGTATTAATTATTATTTATAGGATTTATCGCCTTAATTCGTCGATTTCTTCTCATTTACTAAATTTACCTAGGATAAATATTATCTCTTATATTCGTTCTTAACGCGATAACGAGCGTATTTACTCGTATTCTTTATTATTAAGAAATAATTCTATTACTAGTAATTATATTATCTATTAAATATTTTCTATTTCTTTTATTATCGCGTCGCCGCCCTCTCCCCCCTTTATATCGGCGGCGGCCTTATTCTCCTATTAATAAACTTCCTCTATATTTACCTCTATATTCTCCTTTATATTAATCTCTTCTTTATAAACTATTCGATACTTTATTTTTATTTATTCTAATCTAGATATATTTAGAATAATATCTAAATTTTTAAAGTTTATAATATAGAATAAAATATTATATTGATATCTTTAACCTTAACTATCGACTATTTAATAATTTAATTAATACGCGTTATAGTAATATATATTTTACCCGTTAATTATTTTAACTAGTAATAAAGTAATATTATAAAATTCTAAATCGTTTTTAATAACGAACCGTTATAAAATTAAATTAATCTATACTTTAAAGTTAATTAAAGTAATAAGTTATTTAATTTTATTTTAAAAAGTAATCCAACTCTTAGAAAGAATAAAAAGGTATATTTTTATTAATTATTTTTCTTACCCTTCTTCCGAGGCGTAAATTAGGTTTAATTATTTTTTACCGATACCGCGCCGACGTAAATAACTAGTTTATCTATATTAGGATATTTAGGCTTAATATAGCCTTCCGTTTTAAATAATAATATATAATCTTATCGTATAAAGAATTAATAGTATTAACTTTACGTTTATTACTTTTCTTTTTTAAATATATTTATTTAATATTATTACCGATATTAGGCTTAGTAATTCGGTTTATTATAAATTTTCTTTTATTAGAGTTCTTTAACTAGGAACCCGAATTAGAATTAAAATCGCCTATTAATTATATATACTTTAGATTCTTTTTTTATATAATAACCTAGGTAAGAATTTCTTCCCTTTAAATAAATATACTACCGGTATTAAGAAATTTACTTTATACTCCTTTAAAAATAGGGGTAACTAGGTCTTTATTTCTTTAAAATAAGTTTTAAATAACGATATTTTTTAATTAAATTATTATTTAGTTTCCTCCTACTTTTTATAAATAAGAAAATAATAGTTAACTAAATCCGTTATTAAATTAAAAAGAAACTTCTTAAAAAAACTAAATATAATACTAGCTAAATTATATAAATCGTAATACTTATACTACTATATTAAAGAGTTACTTTCTAACGAGTCTATATAATATATAATTTTAAATAGTTAGTAATGAAATATTTAGGACTAATTAAAAATTTAATATTAATATCGCGGAACTAGTATAAATATTCACCTTCGCTCGTACCCTTATAAGAATATATTTTATTAAAGCGTAGCGTTTTCGCCCTAATAAAAATATTCCTATTAAGTATAATTAAATTTATTATTATTCTACCGGTAGGTATAATAATTAAGAGACCTCTATTATAAATAATAAATTCTACTAGCGCTCCGCTAGTAGGTATAGAAATAGTAGGATTATATAGTTTTTAATTTTAAATTTATAATACCCTTAACTCTTATTATTATTTAAGGCGACGATTTTCTTCTTTAATAATTTTAAACTATATATCTAAAATTTCTTCGGGGGTAATAATACTTCTAAATTTATTATTATCTTTATAACGGGGGTTATTAAAGGAGAGTTAATTAATATTATTATTACTAAATTCTTCTAGACGTCTTGAGGTTAAACCCGATATTATAATAATAATAAACCTTTTTCTTAGAAAGATTTAAGAGATTAGAATTATAATACCTAAAGCCGCTAGTATAGAGCTAGTAATTTAGTAATAATATAAAAGATATAAAATAGTTACGGGGTTTATTATTAAATAGTTTTTAAATCCTAGATTTAATAATAGAACTAATCTCTAAGGATTCTAATAATATAGGGGAATATTAACTCGATATAAAATTATTAAAAGTTAGAACCCCGCGATACTAAAGCTAGAACCCCGTATCGATAAATAATAATATTATAGAGGTAGCGGGGCGTAGGTATATATAATATATTAACGCCTTTAACGAGGCGTAGGCGTATATAATATACTACTACTTTATAAATATTTAGTACTTTAACGCCGATCCTTTATATTATATTTAAAGAGAAATTTAATATATTAATTATTAAAGATAAGTTACTAGGGGGGCGAGGTTTTTAAATATATAATTTAAAGATTTATTAAAGTTAATCCCGCGCGACTTTTAAATAATAATATTAAATTCGAGTTCGTTAATTATTTAATCTTTATTCAAATCTTAATTAAAGAATAAATTATAAATTTAGAAAACGACCGACTTTATAAAATATATTTTAAATATATTTTATTATTACTTTTAATTACTCGCCGGTTAAAAGAAATTCTTAGGTTTTAATATTATAAAGAATAAAACCGAGTTAAGATATTTATTAAATTAGGTATTTATTCTTTCTTTAAAATTCGTAAAGTTTATAATTTATATTTAATCTTCGTAGTAACGAATCCTTTAGTATTTATAATATTTTCTTCTTTATTTTAATAATTTATTTCTTTTTTTTAACTACCTTTACTTTATCGCCCCGTTTTTTATCTCGTGTTATTTTTTTATACTCCGGCCGTTATAGGTTAATCTAATAATTTTAATAATATATATTATAAAACCGGAGATAAAAGGGTATAAATATAGATAATCTTTAAATTAAATAAAAGTTAATAACGATATAATTATCCTACCGGAGGTATATTTATTATATAAGAAAAAACGGGTAGTCTTGAATAAATAATAAAGAAAGAAAAGATAATAAATATATAAAGAATAATTTTATTAAAAGAAAGATTAATAAAGAGACGCGATTATATTTAAAAAATAAAGAGAGGCTAGGTAAGAAATAAAGTTAATAAAAACTATAAATTTATATATTTCACTGCGTTTATAGTATTTTTATTAACTTTTTTCTCGATATTAAAGCGTAGCTTAATAGTAAAAAATACGTATATATATATAAACTCGATATATAAGAATCGTATTACTATTTATTTAACCTCGATATTATTAATATTAAAATTAATAGTATATTAAAATATTTAATATAAAAAATTTATCTTATTTAATACTAAGTCTTTAATATTTATATTATATATATCTAGGCTAGAAACGACTTTAATAGTAATATTCTCGCTAATAATATAAATCTCGGAAAGATATATTTTATCTTAAATTAAATTAGATTATTAATCGCTATATCTATAAAAGTGCAAACGACTCTGAGAA
>JAABUS010002654.1_pt1 | contig 32908 bp, 5 predicted proteins | sample 5560161 | NCBI WGS metagenome assembly JAABUS01 (sample SAMN10711885, study PRJNA513376) | rock metagenome | isolation source: Antarctica rocks | place: Antarctica: Victoria Land, Trio Nunatak nord | collected 2016-01-04 | reverse complement strand
TGCTCCCATTCACCAACTGCGCAAACGTCAAGTTCCCCTCCCCACCCGCACTCCCACCAGCAGTGGACCACGGAGTCTGCTGATTAATAACCGAATCCGTATCCCACAAAAACACCCCAATACCCTCAAGATGCCCTACCCCATCTCACAGTCAGCCCCATCTACACCCCGTCGCATCCCTCCAGCCAATCCCTTCGCACAAACAACAGCTTGCACCAAGGGCAAAAGAAAAACAAAGAATGTACATACCAACAATATCATACCCCGTCGGATTCACAAAACCCACCCCCCCTCCTCCCCGACCATCCTTCCGACCCGTCCGCAAAACCGGACTGAGACAACGCGATAGGATTCTTTGCACCGCCTGTCCAATTGCCGGAAAAGCCACCAAATCCGTTTTCGGCAATCTCGTCCTGCGAGATCTAAGAATCAGTACTGCAGATTTCAGACTTCAAAATTTGCCCTTGGACAGATACATGAAATACATGGAGGAGTTAGAATATATCTGCTGCCTCAGCCACGATTTGGTCTGAAGAATATTTTATCCAAGAGGGATTGCTTACCCAGGCACAGCACCACCCGGTAGATCCACCAGCATAACGATAGCCATCGTGCAAGTCTTATATTTGTATCTTCTTGGGGTGGTTTGCGCGAAGCGTGGATAAGCGGGCGACATACCGCGGGAGAGGAATTCGTAGATCGTGCCGCCTGCAATATAGAACTTTGTGAGATCGGAGCTCGGGGCGGAGAGGAGGGGAAAACGGTTACCATGGACCATGACTTCGCGGTTTACGAATTTGTCGATGGCGGTGTAGCAGTCGCTGGCGAGGAAGTGGGGCGTGGCCCAGTCGGGGGAGTCGATGCATTGGAGGTTTCGTAAGATTGGGAACGTTGTATTTGAGGAGGAGGGGAGGACGAGCGGTGGTGAGGTGGTGAGTGGAATGCAGGTGATGAGACGTGCAGAACCAATGATGGTGAAGAAGTAGAACGCCTTGAAGGAAAACATGATAGCAAAGCCTTGTAGCCACATGCTATGATCAATAATCGCGATGACGAATTCCGCACATGCTCTCGAACACAATGCAGCATGAGAGATATTTCCCGTGACGGGTAATAAGCATGAAGATATGACGAAGATTGATCCGCTTCGCGTGAATGCAGGGTACAAAAAGCGCACACAAGGTACGCGATAAAGAAGGGTATCAGCGCGTATGCGGGACGCGAGTGGTGCAAGTTCGGATCGAGAAATGATCCGATGAGGCTTGTAAGTGTATAAAAAACTCATCGATGCGCTGTTAACGCGTTCATGCCTTCCAGATCGCTGCTCTTTCGCTTCAGCCTTCGACTAAACATACAGCTCCATACCCTAATACACCCAATTTCTCCCGGACAAAAGCCATAGCTTTTTCCAGTGTAGCCGCCCCATCGTCATCGCAGGCTCCGCTCTCAAGGTGTTGCGTAAGGCCGCTCGAAATCGTGCAGTACCTGGCCGTTGAGCCTTTTGAACTGGGTCCCAGAATGCCAATGGGGCAATGGAAGATCTTCGACGCGTGGGCTGGAAAAGCAAGATGCGCTTCTAAAGCAAGCAGATTCACGAATTCTCTGATTTTTAATGGGAAGAGTGGACAGCGAAGCGGGAAGCGAGAGCCTGATAGCTTTAGGCTAGATAACATTGGAATTGATATTGGCGTAAGAGTGCCGCTGCTTGATGTTGTGCACAGCCAAGAGACTGACATTGGCGTGAGGATTTGGTGATCTTCTGGCATAGAAGCTCGCTGCATTGGCATTTCGGAAGGGCTAGCGGCCTCAAGAAGTGACAACTTCGCACTTGTCAGCGCCAGAATACTGCCAGTGGAGACGGTCCGCGAGCAAAAGGTCAAGCCAGGCAGTGGTTGCATACCGGAATTGTTTACTCTTGGAATAAGCTCTGGATTCGAAGCGCTGTGGGGGGTATAATTGGTGTGTCTGGCGAAGAAGACCGTCCCATGCAGCTGCAAGGACCCGACTTGATCAGAATACCGTCCTCCATAGTGGCGATGACTTCGTTCGATGGCAAGGGTGGGCTTGGCCGCGCGACTGTGCCCGGGAGCTCGTTGAGGTGGTAGAATCAGAAGATGCGGAGGTAAACGTGATGACTGTCAAAGTCTTTGACTTCGAGGGTGTGCGCGATTCGACTAGGTCTAGTCGCTGGGCTGGTGTCTTGTGATGAGGACGAGGAGGTTGTGTGGGCGATGAAGACTTTGTCGTTTACAATGTACGCTTACCCGAACCCTGGATGCATAGCGTGTTAGCCGAGAAGCTGGTGCTAGTAGAGGGGAGAGAGAAGCGAGACGGACAGGAGCAGCTGGCGAAGCGGTTCAGTGATGCCAAAATCATTTGTGGCTGCACGAGGTAGACGTGCTCCCTTTTTGGGCGCTTGGTGAAAGGATCGATCTCGGCGTAGTCTTAGAGGAAGATGTCGATTGTGAATAGGGTGGATAGTGTTGGACCAAATAATGCACTGGTTGGTGATTTGGCATTGTCGAGGTTGTGGTTGGCAATGATAGAATGGCAGTCGAGGATGCCGCATGCTAGGCTCTCCGTCTCGGAAAGTTGAAGTGCAGAGTGTTCAATGTATATGAGGGACGGAGACATGTGGTTATATGCTAAGAAATGGCAATGTAGTCTATGGCTCCTTATCGTGGTCTCCGCTGCCGATCGTGCAGACTCGCCTAAATGCCGCGACGTAGATGTTGAAAGAATCATAGATAATCGCGAGAGCCATTGCGTCCCCAAATATAACCATCTTGCCAGATACGGGCTCAAAGTCTGGCTGTACAGCTCTGGTGGCCCACTGGGACAAGAGAACAGACAGAGCATAGTGGAGCATCACGAAACATACGGCCAACCAATCGTTGCTACAAGATTGACTCAGTCCTTGCAATAGCATACTTAGATCATAGTGGGACTGGGCGACTCACTTTAGAAGCGTAGTGAGCTTTGGGAGGCGTGTCTTCAGTACATAGAGGGACCATGCCAGACTTGCTGCCTGGAATGCATATATCCTGGAGGTACGGTCAACAATTGTGAGGGTACATGCGTTGTGACCGTAGCTACCATTGTAACCATCCAAGATTCTTCATCATGACTATGTTGAATTCATCCTCTGGCAATTCGAAAAGCGCAGTCATGCTGGCTATTGGATACCAGAGCAGATAAAGTACACTTTGAAGCTGCATGTTTTAGTTAGATTGGGTACGAACGGTCAGAGTACAGTGTTGTGAGGATACTGTGGGCTGTTGAAGTATGAATCCCATTAGCGGTACAAGAACGACCAAGGTCAGGTTCTAAATGGCTTCAAATTGGTTGTCTGTCTGATGATATCTTAAATTTACGTTGGGAAAGCTTGCCTCAGTCCCTCAGATGTGCCAAGCTCCGCTAAGCCCCTTCGGGTTAGCTTCCGCTCGCTAAGCCCCTTCGGGTTAGCGCTTTCTATTTATTACGGAACCTCTAGGTAGTACGTCTAAGCGTAAAATCCGAATATTATATCTGGTTCGCTTTATTTTAACTATCAATTATTAAAATATTTATACTATTCTACTTTTAAATTAATACCGTAATCTTAGCGATAAAATCTGAATTTATTATATATTAATATAACTATATATAGAAATATTATAATTAATAATTACTTTACTATTAATAGAATTTAAATTATAAACGACTATTTATAAACTTTTTTATTATTATTTATAAGATTATAATACCGGCGTAATAAAAATCTTATTAAAAATATTTATTAACTAACTAATTATCGCTATCTATTAAATATTAAAGAGTATATATTTATTATTAGAAATTAAAGACTATTCTTTATTTAGCCTCTTTAATAAAAAATAACGCGTTTAAACCCTAAAATTTTATAAAGATCGCGTTTTTATTATCCTCGTTATTATTTATTACCCCGTCTTCTCTCTTTTCCTCTTCCGTCGGTTTATCTTAATTTATATCGAGGCCGACTATTTTTATATCCGTTTTAGATTTTACTTTAATATCTAATATATCCTTATTATTAAGAATTATATTATTAATTTTAATATAATTATAAAGTTTCGCTAGATCGAGCTCCTTTCTATATTAAAGACTCTTTTAAATTATATAATAATATAAATTATATAAAGCCTCCCTACGATAGTAATTATTTAAATAGAATAAATTCTTTATATTAAAAATTAAAGATTATAACTAAGTTATTTATATTAGATATTTATTTTTTTATTTAAAAGAGTTTATTAAATTCGTTATTAAGGCTCCGTAAACTTTATTTTTTATATCGAATCCTATATTTCGCTACTCCGCTTAAGTATTTATTATAATAAGAAGATAATTAGGACTATTATTTATCGATAAATAAATTTTAATATAACGGAAATAATAACTAAAATAGAATTATATATTTATAGATCCGGGATTTTTATTATACTCGTTATTAATCGAGTAATTAGGATAACCTAAGCGCTAGACGTTATATTTAAAAAAAATACTCGTTATATTTTTACGAATAACTTTATTAACGCCGAGTAAAGTAATATAAAATTAATCCGTTATATAAATAACTCCCCCGAGTATTTCGGGGTCTCCGATCGGGATATTATAATTTTTACTTATATTATATTTTATTAATTTACGAAAGTCTTTTTTAAATATTAACCTCTCGTTTTTTATTAAATAAAGGATAATTTCTTCGGTATAAATAAAATAATATTTATAAATCTAGTTATAGGTCTCTTTTAGAAGTATTTCGAATATTATTATAATATAATAATAATCCGATAAGTTTTAAGTATAAGGTAAATTAATTAATATATATATTATATTATAATAAATATTAGGAAGAGAGAGTATTAATAATCTAAATAATAATAATATATATTATATTATAGTAAATATTAGGAGGAGAGGGTATTAATAATTTAAATAATAATTCCGATATTATAAATTAATAATCGAAAGGGGATTAATAATTGAAAGGGATTATTTAAAATTTTATTAGAACTAAACTTTAGTTTAGGAAATAATTTTAAAAGTTTAAAAATTTTAAACGGGGGGCTAGCCTTCTAATATTAAATCCTTAAGAATAATTAATAATAAATATACTTTAAAGTCGAGCCTAAAGTTATTTAAATTTAAAGATTTAATTATCTAAAATTAAAACTTTAGTTATTTAGTATTAAGATTTTAGATTTATTATTATTATAATTATAGTTTTATTATTACTATATATAAACTTTTATTATTATTATTATTTAAAAATCTAGGATATTAATATTAATATACTCGTAATTATAGAAAATAGAGTTAATATATTTACGGTTTTAAACTCTAATAGTAAATTCGAAATTTCAGTTTTATTATAATTATTTATAGGTTTAATATTACTATCTAAAGAACTATTATAAATAATGTAATAAAATTATACCGCGCGGATTTACTAGTTTTCTAACCGTTATTAAAGATTATTATAATTATATTTAAAAATATTCTATTAAATTACTACTATTACTTTACTAATCTCGGTTTATATAATATTATTCGCGATTAAAAAAGAGGGTTCCTAGGCGGCCCCCTCTATAAATAATAATAATTTAATATATAATAATAGAGTTCGGAAAGTTAGGTTATTAGGGTATTTAAATATAAACTAAATAATCGCTTTATAAAATTATTTTCATCCTAGTTTTTAATAACGGATCTTCTCTCTAGCCGGATATTTAAAGTATAAATTAATATTAAATACTTTTTATCTATTTAATATATATAAACTCTTTATTTATATATAATATTATCTTTCCTCCCCCGTTATTAATATATTCCCGTCGATATTTATATCCCCTACCGTTTTCTATTATTTAGTAGTATAACCGAGAGGGTATTTTAAACTACGTATTATTCCGGTTAAATCGAATTTACTTAATTAATTTATAAAGATTCTAGCCGGGTACTAGCTAATTATAAATAAAATAATTTAATTATTTAAACGGATACTAGATTTAGGGATCTAGTCGACTCTTAAAATTCTTAGATTTATAAATAAAATAAAGTAGTTATAAGTTACGAAGGTTATATATCGGCGCTCGGCGGGTTTATTAATATTCTTTCTAATTAAATTATAAAGGTCGTAATAAATAATATTATATATCGTTATTCTTTAAATTAGAGGCTTAGTAATTTTAATATTATATTTCTTTTTAATAAATTTATTAGGGTCTTTATCTCTTTTAATTTTAAAGTTTATTCTTTTTTTCCCCTATTTTATAAGTATTTCTTTAATAAACCTTATAACTTTATCTTTTCTAGATTTAATAGGTATTTTTTATTTATATTTAATAAATATCTCCTCGTTATTAAATTAGTCCTCTATATTTTTATAATTATAATTAACGTCGTTATCGATTAATATAATATCGTTATCGATTAATATATCGTTATTATTAATTAATATATTATCGTTATCGCTTTTATTTATCTTTTTCTTTTTTTTTTATTATAAATCGATTATTCCTTTTTAGTTATTTAAGCCTTAGATACTATTTATTTAATTTTCGGGATTAACGCGTTACTTCTATTTAATTTACGTTTTATACCTAACTTCGGGGCAGGCTCTTTATATTTCGATTTAATATTATTATTTTTAAAAACTAGTCTATAATCCTCCGTAAAATAATTCTAGTTATAATATTAATATAATAAATAATAGAGGTTAACGAGTAGGATTTATTAAGATTCCGTTTTTAAATATCTCGCTTAAGGTTATCTTTATATTTATATTATCGGAGGACGATTTACCTAATAAATCCTCTTTATTATTATTATCGTTAGAGTAAACTATATCGTTTAAGAGATTATTAGTCTCCGTAATTAATATTAAATTATAAATATTATTATCCCTTATTATAATTAATATTAAAGTATAAAGATTAAATAAAGAGATTAAGAAAATTAATTTAAAGAGGAGAAAGAAGAAATAAAAATAAAAATAAAAATTAGTTTAAGAAATAATTTTAAAATTTAAAATTTTTTAAGCGGGGCTAAGGGCGCCTAAATATTATTATTAATAATTATATTATTTAAAAGTAAATTTTTATTATTCGAAAATAAATTTTAAATTTTTATTTAATTTAAGGACGTCTAAGATTTAGTTATTACTAATATTAAATAAAGAGATTAAATTAGAATATTATTTATTTAATATTAAATACTTATTTAAGCTTTACCTCTTAGTTAAAAATATTTAAATTTTAAAATAATTTTCTAGAGTAATGACTTCGTATATTAATTAATATTAAATTTTTATTTAAAGTTTACCTCCTAGTTAAAAATATTCAAATTTTAAAATAATCTTCTAAAGTAATAATATTATATATTAAGATTTAGTACGTAAGGTTTACTAACGTTTATTATTATTAATATTATTATTAATATTTATCGTACTAACCCTATTATTATTATCGTCGGTAGTATAATAATTTACTTTATTTATTAGTTTTATTTAAATCTTTATTACTTTTATTTATTAAAGCTCTTTACCTCTCTTTATTTTTTATCGACTTATTATTTAATTAATTATTATATTATCTTTATTAGTATCTCGTAAAGATTCTCTTTTTTTAATAGTCGCTAGAGCCTCGATCCTCGCGTTTATAATTAAAATAATAAATAGATTACTAGTAGATATACGCTAGAAGATTAACGAAACGATATATTAAACCGGAGAATTAAAAGTATAAATTAATCTAATCTAGAATATATTAGAAAAGTTCGTTAATAATACGGAGATCGTTAACGAGATTATTACCGAGGTATAAAGTATACTAATAAATAATAGATTTTAAATAATAAAATTCGTAAATAAATAAAAAGTATATAAAGCGCTAGACTCGACGATTTTATAAGATATCTAAAAATAGGCGATAACTAATTATAGACGAAAGGAGAAATATATTAAAAATATACGAAATATATAGAGAACCGTAATATAGGATTAATAATTCGATACTATAAAGGAAAATTACGTCGGCTACGTAAATTAAATCGTTAAGAAATTTATTTATAATAATATTTATTTTATAATTATTTAGTTAATAATTAACTACTTAAAATAGAATAATTATAGATAAGAATCTACGCGTAAAAATATCCCGAAAGATTAGTAAATATTAAATAACTTAAATAAAACTAATATTTATACTCTTTTAATTAAATCGGGCTTAACGGATAAGTAATTAATAAAATTAAAAATTAATCGAAAATATCTAGTAAAGTTAAAAATAAATAATAACGAGGGACCTTTATTACGAGGAAAATATAAAAGATATAACTATTATATTATTAATAATAAGGAGACTAAGCCTGAGTCGGTGAATTATAAAATTAATAATAACGATTTAAACGGTACCTCGGAGAATAAAGATATAGTATCTTCGAGCGGTAATTTTAATAAAGACGATAATAATAATAATAATAACAACGATAAAAATTAAGGAATAAATCATCGGGTAATATATTTTAGTTATAATTATACTAGCCTATCGATTAATTTCTTTAAATAAATAATAAAGAAAAATTTAAAAATTATTAATATAAATAATAAGGCTAGTTAAATTAATACCCTCTAAATATTTATAGAAACTAGGTCCGATTTACAATATATCTATTATATATATTTATATATTATAACTAGATATTTTAGCCTATAAATTAAATTATTAAATAAAGAGAGTATCCGTTTATAATTAATTAAGTACTAGTATTATCGAAGTAATATAAATACTTTTAAGATTAACGTAATTATTAAAAATCAATAACGGATAATAGCCCGACTATAAATAAATAATAAAATATAGGGTCTATAGACACCGAACGATTAAAACGAGTATTAAAGTATTTTTAATTAATTAAATATTATAGTCTATCGTTCGTAAAATAGGAGGGCTAGAAGTATAGGATATTTAAAAAGAAACGGGTAATATTATTATTAAAGATATATTTAATTAATTATAAACGAGGGTAAATTTAGAGGGTAGCTCTAAAATTAGAGTTAAAAATATTATAACGGAGGAGTTCGATATATATTTTTATTATTAAATAGAGCGGAACGAATAACTTATTAAAGGGTAATTACGGATAATATTTTATTTATTAATATAATAAATTATCTAGTAAAATCCGATATATTAGATTTTATATATATACCTACGACTTAATCGTAATTACCGACTAGTTTTATATTTTTATTATATTAAATATACTCGGCCTAGAGACTCGATTTTCTTTTAATATATTAATATAAATATACCTAAATATCTCGCCTATAAGTATAAAGTTAATATTATATAAAAATTAATATCTCTTAACGACGAGATTATTAATAGTTATATAGAGATTATTTTAAATTTTTATAAAAATATAGCCGAATAATAAGAGAGAGTAAAAAAGCGGGGAAAGATAATAAATAATTATATATATAAAATAAATAAAATTTAGGAGCTAGTAAATATAATTAATTATAATTAATTCGTTTCGATACTATATATATATAGGGACGTAAAGATTACTCGGTTTAAAATATTATATAATTTAATATTAAGCCGCTTAGATACTACCCTCCGAAAAATTATTATTTTATAATTTATAGAGGTAAAGGAAAATAGCGAGACCCTAAATAATAAAGAGTTTAATAAATAGTCGGACCTCGCTTTTATATATTTAAAATAAACGGCGGTAAATCTTATATTATCGGGGTTATTAAATAAATTTAATTTAATTCTTTATTAATTTCCGGCCGGTATCTAGCTCGTTCTAATATTACCCGTTAATTAAATATTAATATATAAAATAATTTAAGAGGACCTAGTCGTCTAGGGTTATATTAATTTATTATTAAAAATTAATTAAATACGCGTATAAAAAATTATTTAAGAATATTATTTAAAAATATTAAAATTTTTTAAAATAACCTAAAGTAGAGTAAAATAAACGGAGAAGAGATTTTATAACGAGAGTAGTTTTTTTCGGTAGGCGGATAATAAGATTAAAGAGTATTAATATTAAATTATATAAATAATATAGGATATTATTAATTATAGGGTAAAACCGCGCGGCGCGGTTTCGCCTAACTCTATTATTTTAATTTTATTTATAATAATCCTATACTAACTATTAATATTAGTTATTAATATTAATAATCCGCGTTATAAATTATATTAATATAGAAACTATATTATTATTTACTAGTTTATTATCTAGCTCTTTAATATTACCTCCCCGTTTATCTCCGCTATATATAAAGACTATAAATTATTTATTTAAGCGAGCGCGTCGTACCTTTATTTTAAATCTCCGTTTTTATATAGTTTTAAATAAGTTAATTTTTATCTTCTTTTTTTTAAATTCTCCCTCCGCCTCTACTCTTATCTCTACTAGTAGTAATAATTTATCGGAAAAGACGGAAACGGGTAATAAAAAATATCGTTAATAATAAACGGAGGGCGAAAAGATTACTAGTATATTAATAATAATAACCGATATATAATAGGATATAAAGAGATTTTTAAAAGTACTTTATAAACTACGTAAGATTTATACTTTTCGTTTAATATAAAAGTAATTTTTTAATTTCGTTTATAACGAGGTACCTAGCGATTCCTAATTTAAAAAATAATTAATATTTAAATAGCGCGATTCGCTAATTAGGAGATAGAGTTAATTAGTTATTAATATATTTTAACGAGAAATTAAGATCCTAGGGGAGTATAAAATATTTAATATTTTTTATTTAACTATAAAAGGGCTTAAGGGTAGTATTTTATAATTATTTAAAAATATTATTCTAATTATATTACGGCTAGCCCCGTAGTAGTTTAATATTTTCTACCGAGTTTATTATAAAAATAAACTAAATAGTTTATTATTATTATTAATAAATCCTACTATTTAATAGCCCGCTATTTTTATATTATTAATACTCTATTATTTAATACGGCCTTATACGTCGATTAATTTTTAAACGATTTTAGGGCTTTATTTATATTAAGGGGGGGTATAACGACGAGTTCTTAATACTCTATACTAGTTTAATTTAATTATTTTATATTTAATACTATAGCGACGTATAATAACCCTTAAAAAAATACCGAAATAAGAGTTTAAATAATAGGGTAGGCCGCGAGTACTATTTTAATCTATAATAATTTTAAATATATAGAAAGAAGGTATAAAGAAAGAATAAATAATTATTAAAAATTCCGATTAATTATTATTATATTAATTTTAGAAGGGTATCTTTTCGATAAAGGGGCCCTTTAATAAAATATATAATACCTAATAATTATATTATTATTAACCGAGATAATCGCTTATTAATTAATATTTATTAATATAAATATAAAGGTATATTCTTTATTTTTAATTTTATTATTTTTTCTTTTATACTTTAATATTAATAAGGGTATATTAATGAACTAAAGTTCTAAATTCAGTTATATTATATCGAGTCGGTAATCTCGGCGGTATATATATTTTATTTAAATAATATAAAGTTTTTATAAATAAAAGTAATATTAGTCTTAAAGAAATTAAACCCTATAACGATAAAATACTTCCCGATAATACTAGTATTTAAAGATAAGAGTACGACGGCTAATAATATTTATATATTAGAGGATATATTTAAATATTAATTTAAATTAAACGGTAAAAACTCTATTTTTAATATTAATTTTCGATTAATATATAGTAACCTTAAGATATAGTTATATATATAATTTATTAAGGCTTTATATAACGATATTTCTAAACTCCTATTTAATATTTTTAATTAATTACTACCGGGTTTAAGTCTTTAATACCTTCGCTTTAATATATTATATTTATTTTATAAAATTCATTAAGGCTCTAATAATTTTATAGATTTATCTATATTATAATACGCGGCCGATCGGTAGGATTATTTTAAAATTATTTAATTAATAGACTTTTAGGCGTTAAAGAACCTAATTATTTATAATTACTAAATATATATAATAAGAACGTAGGTTAAAATCTTAAGGTAGTAATTTATAAATTTTTAATATATAAAGAATATTATATCCTAGCTCGCGGTGTAAAATATTTTAAATATTAATACCTAGCCTCGCGTATTAAAAAAGATTTCTAAAACTATATATATCTAACCTTTATCTACTCGCGATTAATAATTTTAAAATTATTAAAATTTTTATATATACGTCGAAATCTATTTAACCCTACGATATATTATTAAATATATTAATATTAACCTACTCCGTTATATTTTATACTATATTATAATTCTTTTTTAAACCGACGTTATTAATACTCTAAAATATATATAGGCCCTACTTTATATACTTTATATAATAGATTTATCGGTAGTAATAATAAGATTATAAAAATATATATTAACGAATAATTTTATAAATTTATAAGGAATAATAAATATAAATTTCGAGCTCGACTATCTTCTTAAACTATTTAATAATAATTTTAAAGTATTCTAATATAATCGGTCCTATTATTCTAAATATAGTAACGTATTATTTAAGAATTAAATTTTTAATAACTTATACTTTTTAAAATTAAAGAGGATAATAGAGTTTATATTTAAAAAATCCTCCTCGGTTATATATCCGGTTAAAAGCGTTATTAAGGATATTTAAAATATAACTTTTAACCTCGCCTATAGGTCGCTTATTCGTTATATTAAATAGAATAAATTTTTTTTAAATTTAATTATTAATCTTTTCGATACTAGATTTAAATAATTAAATAGGAATATATTAAAATATAACGAGTAGTATATATTACGATTAAGGTTCGCTAAGAACCTTAATAGGTTTAATATACTTGGTACGCTAAGAGTCTATTTACTACTCGACGTAGTATATAGGTTAGTGAGTAGGTAAATATTTAACTATTTATTTACTCGATATTAAAATAAACGAGTAAACGAATAAATAGCGTAGTTTCTTTCTTTTATATAGACTACGTACTTTCTTAATAAATAAGAGTTTCGTATTTAACTTCTCTTAAAATTTTTAATTATAGATTCTAAATATAGACGTTTATTAAATTATTAATTAAATTTATTAAAGTTATTTAGTTTTATTTTATATTAATATAAAGCCTACTATCCTTTAATCTTTTATATTCTTCTTTATAAATACTAACCTAGGTCTTATCGACGTTTTATTTAAATATTAAACGGAGAGTTTTAATATTTTAAATATCTTTAAAATAAATACTTTAGAATTAATAAAGGCCCTAGCCTTAAATATTTAAAACGATACTAAAAGACGTAATATTATAGAAAAAGGGGACTATATTAAAATTACCCGCCTAGATTATTATTATAAAGAGCGCGAGAAATTTAACGACTAACTATTATAACTCTAATTATTCTTCGTATTTAACGAGAATACGATACTAGTTATTAAATAGATAATCTTTATAATAACCTATATAAGAGGTAATATATAGAAATAGGTTAAATTATTCCTAAAGCGCTATATAAAAGTAGTAAACGATATTAATAATTTATTAATAAAGCTTTAGATAGAGAACTTCTCTAGGTTTAAAACCGAGATTCGTTATATATTTAAACTATCTAACGAAAGTAATATAGTAATTCGTATTATTTAATATTTAATATAATAAAGATCTACGTCCGATTACTCGGTATAGTTTTAATATTATATAATATTTACGGATTAAGACGATACTACTTTTATAATAATATATCGACGAGGACTAAAAGATAATATAAAAGACGAACTTATACGAGTAGGAGCCGTTATAAAGGACCTCGATATATTTATCGAATAAATAATTAAAATTAACGATAAATTATACGAATATATAATAAAGAAATATTATAACGGAGGGATTAACGGATAAAGACGTTTAGAAATTTATAATAATAGATATAATTCGGCTAATTATTACTACTATAAGAAACTTAACCCGTATAATTATATATTAATAAAACTCGATTTTATTAAGAAGGGACCTACGAGAGGATTTTAAAAAAGAGGTAAATAATAATAAAAGGGTAAAAAAATAATAAATTATTATAATTATAGTAAACTGGGCTATATCGCTAGGAATTATCGTTCGAAAAATATAATAAATCGATAATAATTAAATATATTTAAGAAGGAGATACTAGATAACGTAACCGAGTCCCCTAAAAATCTAGTATAGGACGATTCTATTTTTAATAATTTACTCGAGAAGTAAAAAGAGATTAAAGAAGAGATCGTTTAAAGAATTCGAAAGCTCGAAGAATTAAATAATAATAATAATAAAACTTTAAAAGAAGATTTAGAGGAAGGATAAAAATAAAAATAAAATATAATAAATTCTAAAGGATAACTTTAGGTAGTAGATTACCTTAATAATTCTAAAACCTAATCTATCGTATTAGAAGAAAAACCCGAAGACGAGAAAAAGGAAAAAAGATAAACCTCTAGAATTAACTATATTTATAATAAATATTACGTACGATATAAGGAAATATACTAGTTAGTATATATAAGCGAATATTATAAATATTATTATAATAACTTAAGAGAGCGAAAATATATCGTAAAACTAGGATATAATTATAGTTAGTGGAATAACTACTCGAAAGATAATTATCTATAGTATTTAATAAAGAAAAGGGAGAATTAGGCCTTCCTAGGCCACGATAAAGAATAATAATTATAGTTACGAAACTAGATAAAATATAGTAAGAAAACGAAATACTATAATTAAAATAAATAGTACTACTATTTAATTAAAAATTACGAGAGGTACTTCGAGTTTAAAGAGTACTACGGATTCCTATCTTCGTCGGGAAAAGACTAGTCGCTTATATTAAGAAGAAATACGAGGAGATTAATATATTAATTTTAGAATAATATCTATATTTAACTTAATACGGTATATATATATAAATACCGGTAAAAGTCAACGGATATAAAGTCGTTATAATAATAGATTTAAGAGTAACTAGTAACTTTATATCTCGAATAATAATTTAGGTAATTAACTTATTAATTGAAAAAAAAAAAGAATAATATAAATTTTAGTTAACCGACGAGTCGAAGTTATTAATAAAAAGAGTAAATAAGGAAATATTCCCGCTATTAGTTATTATTTAACGCTACTATAAGGAGATTACCTTCGATATAATAAAAATAGTTATTTATTATATTATTCTAAAGATACTTTAATTAAAGAAATATAATCTAATAATAAATTAGACGAGAGGAGTATTTATATTTCCGCGTATTAGAGACGTCGCTAGTATAATATTTATACACCTATAAAGGATAGTTATAAATAAGAAGTCGAACCGTAGCTCGGTCGAAGTTTATAATATTTTATCTTCGTATAAAAATAACTTTATAAAAGGATCGGATTCGATATATATTAATTAAAGAAGTTAATAAAACGAATAAATTAAAATTTCTAAAGGTAAAGACGAACCTCTTAATATTTTTAAAAAGTATTAATAATAGAAGTACCTCTTTTAGGAAGAGATAACTATAAAAGTATTATTTAAATATTAATTATAGGATTATAAAATCGAACTCGAATTTAGTAAAACGCCGATATTTAGACCTATTTATACTTTATTAGAAAAAGAACTCGGAGTATTTTGTGGGTATATCGACGAGAATCTTAAAAAAGGATTTATTCGAGAATCTAAATTACTAGTAAATTATCTAATCCTTTTTATAGTAAAAAAGGATAGAAGTCTACGACTTTATATAGATTATCGAAAGTTAAATAATATTATAATAAAGAATCGGTACTCTTTACTAAATATTAACGAGTTATAAAATTAGTTAATAATAATAAAAATCTTTACGCGACTAGATCTTCGAGGCGCGTATAATTTAATTCGAATAAAAGAAAATAAGGAATAGAAGACTACCTTTAAAACTAGATATAATTATTATAAATATTTAATAATACCCTTCGGATTTACTAACGTACTAGTAACTTATTAAATATTAATTAATAATATTATACGAGTATATCTAGATATAATAGTAATTATATACCTCGATAATATCTTAATTTACTCTACTAATAAGGAAGAATATATTTAATATATATAAGATATCTTAATTTATTTATTACTAGCTAGACATCTCTTTAAACTAGAGAAATACGAATTTTATAAGGAATCGGTTAAATTTCTTAAATTTATAATTAATACTAGAGGTATTTATATAAACCTTAAAAAGATTAAGAGTATTAAAGAATAACCTATATTATATAATATTAAGACGGTATAGAGTTTCTTAGGATTTATAAACTTTAATAGAAAGTTTATTAAAGACTACTCTAAAAAGGCCTTACTATTAATAGATATTATAAAGAAAGATATTACTTTCTAGTAGAGAAAAGAATAATAATAATCTTTCGAGGTATTTAAAAAAGCCTATAAGAAACCGCCGGTATTATATTCCTTCCGAAGTAACGAATTAACTCGAATCGAAACCGACGCTTTAGATTTAATAATAGGCGCTTATATACTTTAATAAAAAGACGATAAATAATACCCTATTATATACTATTCTAGAAAAATATTATTAACGGAATAGAACTATAATATCTATAATAAGGAATTACTAGTAGTAGTATCCGTATTAAAATAATAGTGGGTATATATAAAGAGTTACTTAAACCTTATTATCTTTATAGATTATAAGAATCTTTTAAACTTTACGATAATAAAATAATTAAATCGAAGATAAGTTAGATAGTTAGAGTTATTAAGATAATATAAATTTAAGATCTTCTATACCTTAAGAAAGGATAACGGTCGCGCCGATATATTTAATAAATAAAAAGACTATATAAAGAATAAAGACGTAGTAATATAATTAGTCTTTATTTAGTAATAGGATAGATCGCTAGTCCTAGTATAATAACTAGTAGCGATATTATATATCTTTATTCCCGGAATTATAAATAATATCTAGAAGGAATACGAAAATAATATCTTAACTACTACGTTAAGAAGTTAATAACTATAGGTTAAATTATTAAAATATAATAAAAAGACTTATCTTCCTAAAGGATATCTTAAGGAAATTATTCGCGATTATTATAATAATCCGGTTTAAGGATACTTTAGAGTTATTAAGACTATAAAATTTATCTATAAAGAATACGACGCGCTAGGACTAAAGTCGTACGTCGAGAAATATATTAAAGAATATATCGAATACTAGTAGAATAAATCTATAAAGTATATTGAATATAGTTAAATCTAATTCGCCCTAGTACTAGAAATACCGTAGGACGATATTATAATAAATTTCGTTATTAAATTATTAAAATTAAAGGACCTAATTATTTTAGAAACCTTTAACTCGATAATAGTAATTTATAATAAACTTAATAAATACGCTATAATAATACTTATTAAGGAAATTTATAAGGCCGAATAAATCGTCTTTATATTATTAGATCGATTTATTAGGGATTACGGGATATTTAAATTAACTACTTTTAACTAAAATAAATAATTCATTTTTAACTATTAAAAGATATTAATTAATATTATCGGAATTAAATTACGGATATTAACCGTATATTACCTATAGACGGATAAATAGATAAAGCGGATGAATTAAATAATAGAAACGTATTTACGATATTACGTAAATAAAAAATAGAATAATTAAATAAAACTTCTACTTATAACTTAATTAATATTTAATAACGCGCAGTCTAATATAACGAAATTTATAGTATTCTTCGCGAATTATAATAAATACGTTAATACGTTTCTCGATCTAAAATAAGGACGTAACGTGTATAGGGTATTAATTTATATAATTAATATAAAGGCGTTATATAAGGAAATATAAACTTAAATTAAATTAATAAATACTCGGATTAAATTAATAGTAAATAAATATCGAAAAGAGTATCCTTAGTTAAAGGAGGGGGATAAAGTATATTTTTTAATAAAAAATATAATAAATAAAAGACTAAATAAGAAACTAGATTATATTAAAATCGGATTATTTTCGATTAAGAAGAGTAAGGGATTAATTAACTATAAACTAAATCTTCTAACCGACGTTAAAGTATATTTAATATTTTACGTCTCTCGATTAGAGTTAATAGATTTTAAAATACCTTTATAAAATACCTTTTATTTCTAGATTAAAGAAGAAACGGAGTTCGAGGTAGAGGAGATTCTAGGCTAAAGAAATTAAAACTACCTCGTTAAATAAAAAGATTATAACGAGTCGGAGAATATTTAGGAGTTATTAACGAATTTAATTAACTATCGGGAACTTCTAAAGAAGTTCTAGGAATAACGATATAAAAAAACTAGTCGAGGGTCCCTAGCGAAAAGGATCTTAAAGATATAAAATTATCGAAATATAAAACCGAGGTTATTATATATTTTATTTTACTAAACTTTTTAAATTCTTTTAAACACTCTAACTCCTTTATATTTATAAAATCTTTATTAAATATCTTTTATTTATACTCCTTTAGGAATTTCTTTTATTAACGAAGTTTTTTTAATTTCGTATTCTTTTAGTTAACGACTTTATTCGCCGCTTTTTATATAATTTTAATTTTTTCTTCCTTACGTTCTAAGCGCTTTAGAGTTTTATTAATTCTTAAGAAATTAATAATAAACTCGGAGGGTTTATATTTTTTCCCGGTTTTAATATACTCCCCGTACTTCGATAATAACGAGGATAATCGATATTCGGTTTAACGTATAGTGTAATATATATATATAATTATAATTATAAGACCTTTAGAAGTAACCTATTCCTATAATTTATTATATTATTTTATTTAACGAGAAGATATAAGATTATCTTTAAGGATAAAGAAAGTTAAAAGGGAGGGGTAGTATTATAATTAAGATTCGCTAAAAACCTTAATAAGTTTAATATATTTAGTATATTAAGAGTTTATTTATTATTCGACGTAGTATATAGGCTAGTAAATAAATAAGCGTTTAATCGTTTATTTACTCGATACTAGAATAAGCGAGTAAACGAATAAATAGCGTAGTTTCTTTCTTTTATATAGACTACGTATTTTTTTAATAGATAAAAACTTCGTATTTAACTTCCCTTAAAACTTTTAATTATAAATTCTAAATATAAACGTTTATTAAATTATTAATTAAGTTTATTAAATTTATTTAGTTTTATTTTATATTAATACGAAGCCTATTATTCTTTAATTCTTAATACTCCTCTCTACGAGTATTAACCTAGGTCCTATCGATATTATATTTAAATATTAAACGGAGAGCTTTAATAGTATACTTAAGAGTATATATTATTAGTGGATAATAAATATAAGGATACTCTAGTAATTAAACTAGAAATTAAATTTAACTTTATATTAAAGAATCTTATAATCCTAATTTTTATTTTAAAGTTTTTAAATATTATATTTATCGACTAACCTAGTAATAAAATCGCGTAGAGTGTTATTTATATTAACGAGATCGAAAGAGGGTTAATTCTATTAATTTATTCACCGATATCTCCTATAATAATTAGTATAATCGTTATAATATTATTAATTCCTTCTTTAATTTACTCGCCTTATTATAAGGGTTAAACTACGAGGTATAATTTTTATTATTATATTATTTTTTAATAATATAATATTTATTATTTTTATATTAAATTATCTTCGACTCCGTATTCTAAAATTTATTAAATTAACTCTCCGTCGTATTAATTTTAATATAAGATTTATTTTTTAATAATAGGTATATTTAGTTATTTAACTCCTATTTTACTAGTTACGATTCTACTTTTAATATATATTTTTTTAATTATTAATTTGTATTTTACTTTAATTAATTAATTATTTCTTCACTCTTTAAATTTAATTTATTCTTTATTAAATAACGGATCTAGCCGCCGCTTTTTTTTAATATTATTATATATTATTTATATATCGAATACTTTACCCCGATTTAACTCTTTTTATCGTCTCTATTTTAAAATATTTAATATTTTAATATAATATAAAGAGGCTAGATTACGTATTATTAATTTATTAATATATAATTCGTTTATTATAAATACTCTCTACCTACGTCGCTAACTCTAGTAAGAATATAGTGTTAACGAAACAAGATACGTAAAAATTACAATATTAACGAAATAAAATAGTAGTTAAGATTTAGTCTTAGTATATTATATATTCCTTCTTTTATCTAACGGTATAAATAAACTACTATTTTATACTAAGGTACTAACTTTTATATTAAAATATTAGTAATTATAATAGTTACCTTTATAAATAAAGACTTTACGTCCTCGAGGCCTCGAAGTAAAAGTATAAACGAGAATAAATACTATAATCGTTAATATAGTTTATTCTTTATTACCTCGATTTAGAATTACTATAAACGTACTATATTAATAAGAAAACGACGACGTTTTTATTTAAAGTCGTCGAGACGGAGATTAGCCGTTAGGTTATAAATATTAAATAGAGGAGTATCCGTAGTTTTTAATATATTTATTGTAGTACCTAGTTAGGGTTCCTAATTATTAATAATTAAAATATCGGTAATAAGGCGTTCGTTATAACTAATAATAATCGTAGTAATTTATATAGTCTTATTATCGGTAATAACCTCGATAACGGCGCGATCGTTATAATCTAAAGTAATCTACGCGGTTATACCGAATTAATTATATAATTTATTACTCTCTTTAATAAGTTTACCGCCTAATACGATATCGGTAGTTATTTATTATTTAAATTTCTCTCGATTACGTACTCGTTTTAAAATCGGATATCTTTTAATTAACGAGTTTATATTTACGTTAATATTAGTTAAAAGATTATTAGCGAAATCTTTAATACCGTTAATATTTTTAACTATTTAAATTAATTTTACCTATTTATTTCTAACTAATTAATCTTTAGGTATTTCGATTTCTACGGAATCGAAAAAACCTTATAATAAATAATCGACTCTATACTAATTTAAGAGGCGGGTATAATATTAAATAAAAATAATATAAAAGACTTCTAGGACTAATAAAACGCGGATTATTTTATTATTAACTTTAATAATAAAGTTTTCTAAGAAATCTACGTAGTTATATAAAATAGTATTATTATTTTCTAGGAGGTTATTTCTAGCTACTAACGCGTTTATATAGTTTTCGGATTTAGCGAATACCTTCTTAACGATCTCGACTAGGAATTCCTCTTTAATATTATTATTTAAATCCTCCGACGATATAGAAATATCTTTAATCTCCCCTTCTATTTTTAACGGTTTAATTTATCTATTAGGTTTTATTTTCTTCGAGCGCTTTATTCCTAAATTAGTTATATTCGCTCCCGTAGCCTTAGGTAAGAAAACTTATTTTATTATACTCTTTTTATTTATAGTAGGGCTAGTATAGTATATATTATTTATTATAAAAAATAGTTCTTCGACGTCCGTAGTAAATTAAATATTTAGGTAAAGAGTAATACTTCCCGATTAATAATATATTAACTCCGTAATCTAGTTCTTATTAATTTACGATAATATAGAACTATTTTTTATTAAAGGCGGTACGATCGTTAACGATTTACTAGTTATTATAGAAATACCTACTATTATCTATACTAAAGAGGCTTTTTTCGTATTTAAGTTAATTAAAATTTTATCCCGTTTAATCTTCTCCGCTACGCGCTTTACTCTCTTTTATTTAGAGTTTTTAGATATAGTAAAAGAAGAAATAATTTATTTAAAAACGTCGGTTATAAGGAAAGTCGAAGTCTAAAATATAATTTAAAATATAGTTAAGAAATCTTCTTTACTAATTTCGACCTATTATCCTATAACCGTAGGTATTATAATTTTCCTATTTATCTACTTCTTCGAGGGCGTAGATAAAATAACCGTAGTTTTCTACTTTAAAGAATTTACGGCTTTAACTTCGGCGGCGACTTTTATTTTAAATATTTCTCTAATTTTATTTAACTCTTCTAGTTATATAACTAAATCGCCGGATATTTATATAGTTTTAGTATATTTCTTCTAATATTCCTGCGCCTTAATATTAGGTAACTTAATATTAACTAGTTAAGAATTATTATTATTAATTAATTTTACGAGGGAGGTTATTTTTAAAATCGATTTTTTCGGTAGGAATAATTTCGTTATTAATTCCTTTAAAGATTTCTTCGAAACCGAAAGTTTTTTTTTTACTTCGGACTCGCTCTCGTCGTTTTTATTATCTTTATTAAGTTTTTTAAATATCGATTTCTCCTATATTAAAGATTTTTTCGAAGTCGTAAACTTCGTTACCTTCGGGCTCTTTTTATCTAGTTTTTTCGACGACGTCGAGAGTTCTTTTACTCTCGTTATTTTATCCGCCGAGAGATAATTATATTTTTTTATAAAAATATATCGGCTATATTTCCCCCCTTTTATTAAAACTAATTAATTTAGTTTCTATAATAAATTCTCTTTATCCCCGTATAATTAAATATAATTAAAAATAATCGCGTATTTTATACGATTATTCTTTATTAATCGTATCGTAACTAGTTACCCGTTATTTATTTATTTAGGTTATAAGTTATTTCTCGAGTTAAATATCTTTAACTAGTTCTTAAATCGCGTATTTAAAAAAATCTTATCGTATTAAATAACTAGCCCGGTTTATAATAAAGAAAGATATCTACCCGTTAATAACTAGGTATCTTTATCTTCCGTTATATTATATATAGGTTTATTATATAGTAAATCCTTAACTTCTTCGTTATTAACTTTATCGTCGACTTCGTCTTTAATAACTTATTTATTATCTACTTTATCGCTTTATTTAAAAGTAAAAACGCTAGATTTTTTATCTTTATTATTATTCGCTACTTTAATTAGTTTAATTTTAATTACTCTTACTACTTTCTTTATTTTTATTTTATTAATCTTTAAGGCTAGTTTCTTCGTAGCCTTTCCCAAACGTAATTTAATTATATTATAATTAAAAACTTATTAAAACGAAGATATCGTATTATACTCGATAGGGGCGAGTAATATAAATAAATAATTAATTTTAAAATTAAAAAAGGAAAGATATATTAATATTATTTAATATATAAAATATTATAACTAAATAATACGATAGTAGTAGTATTTATTAATCGTATCGAGCGAGAAAAAAACGATTTATTATTATTTAAATAAGTTAAAAATACCGTATTAACGTAGCGGGGTTATTAAGAAATTCGTTATTATTAAATAATAAAGTTATCGTCGCGTAATAAAGCGAAAATAAAATAAAGATTAATAAATAAATAGAGTAATATCGTCCCTTAAACCACCTATGTAATTTATAGTAATTTTATATTATAGTCGCTAATTACGCCCTCTACGTTTTTAAGATCCTAGTTATTATATTATATATTTTAGTAAAGCCCCTAGCCCTTTTATTTAACTAAATATTATATTATTAATCTCTTTCCTCGTTTTAAAAACTTCTTTATCCTTTTATCTAAAATATATTTTATTTTAAAATAATTATTTATACCTTTATTATTATTATCGAGAATAATAGTTTATTTAATCTTTTAAGGACGGTTATATAGATCCTCTTTTAACGGAGTAAATTCTAAAACGGCGACCGAAATAACGGGGTAGATATTTATTATCGGCGGTAACTCTAATTTATAGGTTAAACCGTTTATTCGTTTTAGAATTTTAAATAAACTAGCTCTTTAGTTCGAAAATTTATAATTCTCTAAACCCGAGATCCTATAATCTTTATATAATTTTAAAAAAATTATATCCCCTTTTTATATTATTAAAAGTATATATTTATTATTATATCGAAATTTAGTATTAATCGTCGCGAACGAAATTACGTTAACGGCTTCCTTCCGGTTAACGGTTTTAATATTAATAAAATCTATTCTTCCTATTATATCTTAAACCGAAATTCTATTATTAAACTTTATACCGTAGATAATCTCGTTCGGTAAAAGCGTCGTTATTAAATTTAAAGAATTATTTATAATAAATTATAAAATAGTTACGAATTTATCCTATAAATTATTAGGGTAGTATATTAAATAAAATCGTAGTATTATTTCTATAATCTAATTTATTCGTTCCGATTAATTATTAAATTAAGGGTAATAGGTAGTAAAAATTATTAATTTAATTTTTAATATTTTAAAAATTACTTTTTATAAACTTAAAAGAAATTTAAAGTCTTTATTAAAAATAATCGCCTTTAAAATTCCTTAGTCGGTAAAGGCGAGAAGTAGCGCGTTTATTTATTTTTCGGCGTTAAATATATCTTTCCCTAAAACCGTAGTAATTATTTTCGAGAACTTATAAATAATAGTTATTAAATAATTATATCCGTTTATAAATATAGGGAGCGTTATAATAAAATCGATAATAATATAATAATAGATCTTTAGCTCTATTAGGATTAGTTTTAAAATACTATATAATATATATCTCTTTATTTAATTAAATTAATATTAAAAATAGTGTAAAATATAGTATTTAAATCTTCGAGTTAAATACCGTATATAATAATTATCGGCGATATTCTTATACGTTTTATAAAATTCTATATAATTTCGCTTATTATACGCGAGTTCGAAAATATTTTATTCTATTAATTTCGGGATATATAGGCGTTCTTTATTAATATAATCGTTTTTATATTATATAAATAAATCTCTAAGAAGGAAAGGAATATTAATATTAATTATATCGACTCCGTCCGTAGACCCTAGGGCTTCCTTCTTAAATCTATCCTTTTTATATATAAAGAAAGTTATTACTTTTAATTATTTCTTATTTTTAAAATACACCTTTTATAATTTAAGGCGGTATTTAGAAGATATTTTAACTAGGGTAAAATAAAAAACGAAGACGTTATCTAGAATACCGGGACCTTTAACGTCGAGATATTCTTTTTTACCGAGGAGGCGAGATAATATATCTAGTATAATATTTTACTTTCCTAGACGTTAATAAATATCGAGATCGTATTATAATATATATTAGGAAGTTTATATTAACCGTAGGTTTATCCTATTAAAAGAGGACGACGATAATATTATTTATCGGGTAATATTAATAGTTACCGAGTAATTAATAAAAATAATAATTTTCTTTATCGGGATTTATATAAATAGGTATAAAATCTTCTTTAATATCTAAATTAAACCTATTACTTCTAATTCCGTAGACTAGTAACGCGACTCCGTAGGATTAAATAATTTAAATAGGAATAGAATTAATTATATATTAATATAGGGGAAATTATTACCTTAAAAATCTCTTTAAATATAATATATTATCGCGCTAATTCCGTACGACTTTAATATATCGATATTAATATATAATTAACGAGTTAGATCCCGATAATATAAATAAATTTTAGAGGTAAATACTTTTTATAATAATTTAAAAAAAGTTAATTCCTCTTTTATAGGTACGAAGTAAGTTTTTTTAGAATAAATCTTTCGTATATTCCCGCCTTATAACGGCGAGCTCTTTAAAAATTAGGTTTTTTAGTATTAAAGTAATTTAGTAATCTAAACGAAGTATTTAATATTACTTCGTAATTAATTTATTATTCCAATATATATTTCTAAAGCCTATAATATATTTAGGAAACGAAGTTCTTTAATTATTATAATTCTTTCCTTAATAGTAGTTAAATCTAACCTATTTATTTTCTAGCCTAGAAGTATAACGGAGGGGTAAATTAAAAAGAATTTTTTAAATTTAAACGAGATCTTAAGGCCTATAAATAAAGCGAAGATAATTATAAAATATTCGATATACTCGGAATAGGACCGTAAAAAAATTATAATATTATCGACGTAGTATCTCGCGAATACTCTATACGGGCGAAGAAAAGTATTTATTTTATATTAAACGTACGGAACTAACTCTTTCTATCTTATTACTACGATATTATAATATTCTAAACTACGGTAAAAAACTATTATAAATTTATAATAATTATCTCTCTTAATTAAAAAGAGATGAAATTATCTACTATAATTAATAATACTTATATAAATATACTTTTATATTAACGAAATAATATCGCTTTAAAGCGGAAGAGGGTAGTTATTAAAGATAATAATTATATTTAAATTACGAATATCGACTATAATTTTACTCTTCCGTATCGGCGTTCTTTTAAGACCTTTATATACCGTCCGCTATATAACGAAGATAAGGAAAATAAATAAGAAAGGCTCGGTAAACTACGATATTTTCCTTTATTAATATATTTTATCGAATTTCTCGTTTATTAAAACTTTTATATCGGGGTTTAATAGGTAAACCTTATAATTAAATTTCGTATTAAATAATTACTAGTCCGTAGTAAACGGAATCGATAATTACTCGGATTCGGGTAAATCGATTATATCTCCCGTATTTTCTTAAATACGAGGGTATTACTCTATAATCTCTTTAATCGCGGTAATATCGGAGTTATTATTATAAATCGTAATTTTATTCGGTAGCTTCGTTTTTATAAAAGAATCGACCTTAGGTCTTAAGATTAATCTCGGATTAAAAAGATTAATAAAGTATAATATAATTACGTCGTCCTCGTAAGTTTTCGCCGTAAAGAAATAATTATTTAAATCGATAAAGTATACTTCTTCTACTTTATATTCTATAACTAATCTTATTCGTTAACGGTGAGGAATAATAAAAGGCGTATTCCCCTCGTTACGAATATTAATAAAATTAATTATTAAATCTATAAAATAAATATAAACTCCTTTTATTTATAATTCGAATAGGAAGTCTCGGTCCGGTAATTATAATTTCTCTTTTAACGAGATTACTACCACTAATATAGTTTATATTAAAATTATTTAACGGCGCTCTAACTATATAATATATCGGATCCTTATATTATCCCTAATTATAAATTAAATAAAGATTATAATATCTTCGTAACTATTTAAAATTATTTAATTATTAAAGAGGTCGATAACGGCTTTCTCTTAACCTAAAATATCTATACCGATAAATATATTAACTTTAAAGTTATTGATAATATAGAAGTCCTTAGTAATTTTAATTATTACTTTTATATTATCCTTCGTTTTTCCGTTTATATAAAATATAATTAAAATCTACTTTATAATTAAATAACGGTTCGAGCCGATACCTCTTAAAGTAATAGTTTTATTATAAATCTATAATTAAACACCGGGGATTCGTTATATAATAAATACTCTATCGATTATATTTATCGGATACCTAATATTAAAATATTTTAATTCTCGAATAATATTTAGGGTAAGGCTTATTTAACCGGTAAAATAATATTATATACGAAATATTATCCCGTTAATTAGTAAAGACGGAGTAGTAAATTTAATTATTAATCTACCCTTCTATAGAGGGGAAGATTTAAGAGTTATTAACTTTAATATTATTATAATCTCTAGGATTAAGATCTTCGGAGTAATATTTAACTCGGTATTTTTAAATTTTATAAAAGTAGGATTAATTACCTTCTAGATATTAATCGAGTATATATATTTCCTTTCTTTTAGGTATATATATAGAAGATTATTCGACGGGAAATTAAATTTATAATTTTTATAAACGGGACATTAACCTATTTTCTCTATAGAAATATAATACGTAATTAAAACGAATTTAATATTAATATCTTTATTAATACTTTATTCTTCGTCTATAACACTCTCCTTAATATTATAATAACTCTTATCGGCGTTTATATAATAATTATAATAATTTATCGGCGGAGCTTTAGGAGAGCCGAAATAATTATTAATAAATTTAAAAGAAATATTATAATCCGTATTCTCGTTATTAAAATTATTATATAATTTATTAAAGTAAATAAACTATATCTATATTTAATTACTAAAAGTACTATATAGTCTCGGCGGGTAGTATAAGTATATCCTATAGTTTCTATAATTTTAGTTATTATAACTCTAGTTCCCGTAGCCCCGATTCTTAGCGAATAGATTTTAGTTAGGTTAAATATTTCCGGCGGTAATTATAAATAGTTATTTTAATAATAATAGAGTATTTTTTAAAAAATTTTATAGGGGAGGCTTTTAAACTTATTATAATTATTATTACTATTATATTTAAAGTATAATCTACCGATTTTAAAAGTAAATTAATTAATTATAAATATTAATATAAAGGAAAGAAGGTCTAGTTATCTACTAATATAAAAAAAAACGAGAATTATAAGAATTTAGTCCTATAATAAATAGTCTCTACTTTTAAAAACTTTAAAACTAAGGACCTTAAAGTATTTAAAAATCTTAAAATTAAAAAGATCGATATTATTATTAAGGCCGATAAGGTATTAAATTATAATATTTATTTTACCGTTATAACGATTATTTATCCCTAGATAACTATTTATCCTCTTTTATATCGCGATCTTTTTCTCGCTCCTTAATTTTCTTTTAATAATCCTTATAATTTTCTTTATTCTTTTAAGTTTATATCCTATACTATATCTCCTTCCTACTTTTAAGTTATTCGATAAATTATTTAATCGAAGTATTATTCGTTAAAGGAGGGATAATAGCCTAGAAATTAATATCGAGGTAATTCCACGCCTATATAACTTATATATACTTTTCGGTAATACTAGTTTAAACGGCGTATTTAGTTATATTCTAGACGTGAATAAATAGATTACTTCGTTCGGCCGTATTCTTCGATATATATAATTAACGATTAAACTCTTCTAAAGCTATAGATATTATAATTTTAAAATAATTTTATAGTCTAGTAATTTGGCGCTATAAATTATTCGGTAGTTATATTATTATATTTTTCTTATCTTAGGAAAGGATTTTAAGTTATTAATTTATAATAATATTATAGAAGTAATTATTTAAATTCCTCTTTACTATATTTTTACCTTTTATTATAACGAAATCTTAAACTTTATTATAAAAGGTATAGACCTCTTTAAATATTAACTCTTTAAAATTAAAAACGATATTACCGGCGCTTTATAACTCTAAGTAATTTAAATAAAAGAAATTTAATTCGCCGGTACGAAAATACCCAGTTTATTACTATATTTATTAAATATACCCGTCTTTATTAATTAGTCTTTACGGTTTAATAGGTCCCGGAGGCCCTCTAAAAATTTAACCCTAATTTTATAAAGTAACTTTAATAATATTTAATATAATAAATCGTATAGTTTAGATTATAATATTATATAGGTTCAAATCGATCTTTACCGGCGGAGGCGGTATTTATAATTAACCTACGGTTTTTTATTCCTATTAAGATTAAGGATTAAATAAAGTAAATTAATTTTCTTTAAAATTATTAAAATTTCCTTGGCTCTATCTTAAGGAGCTAGATTAACTTCTATTATTATTAATTATATTATCGGTCTAATTAAAAAGAATCTTTCGTATAATATCGTCTATAGTAAAAATTAATTTTTATAGGAGGAATTAAAATATTAATTTTCTCGGAGTTAACTAAATTATTAATTTAATTAAATTAGATAATAAAGAAAAAAACGGAGTTAGAAGAGAATAAATAGAAGTAATTAAAATCCGGTCTTTAATCTTTCTCTAAGAACGAGGTAGTTAAAGATTTAGAATTTCTTTATTTCTTTCTTTCTAATCGTTAAAATATACCGAATCGGTATAGTACTTAATACCTTTAACGAAAGCCGCTAATATTTCCGCGATTAAAGGAGGGTACGTCTAGGAAATCGGAAATATAAAAAGACTTTCTTCTACGGAACTTTCTTTTTTTTAAATATTAATAAAATTAGAATATCCTCTTTTTATAAATAACTCGCTACCTTTTAATACATCTAATAAAGGATCGTACTAGTCGATAATAAAAAGAACTATTTCTTAAATTAATCTACTAATATTCTTACTATACTACTCGAAATACTTTTTCGAAAACGTAAATAATTAAAACGCTAGAGAGATAATAAATTCTAATAAAAACGGTTTCTTTACCTCCGCGTAGCTTATAGGTAGAGAAAATAAAATAAATTATATATATTTATAAAGATCTTCTACCGGTATATAGTTCGAAAATTTACTTATATAGTATTAATTTTTTAAACCTCGATTATATAAATTAGAAATAACGAAGTAAAAAGTAAGAAATAAGGGATTAAAAAGAAATTTTCAGGGTTCCTACTTTAACGCGGGGAAAATTTATCGATTTCGCTATAATTCTTAATAGGGTAAATACTACTTCTCCGCTTTCGGGTAAATATAAACTTTAGATTATAAAAAAAGTAAACTCCGCTCTTAACTCCGTAATTCCGGCGCGATTTAACTTTCTTAATAATTAATTACGATTAGACCGAGATCCTTAAGAAAAAGTAAGGATTTTCTATATAAACGAAAATAGTAGTATATAGTATAGACGGCGGCGACGTTTTAATTTAATATAGATTATTCCCTACGCCTACGGCCGAAATATAAAGTACTCTCTATAACCGTAATATAGATATTTCTTCGGGCTTATAAAACGCGTTTATAAATTAATTTATATATTTATAGAAACCTAATATAATAACTCGATTATTAGAATTAAAGGTAGACGTAGTTAGAGTAAAGAAATATCGTTACTATACGTAATAATTAAAACGAAAACGAAGCGGCTCGCTTCGTTCGTCGTCGTAGAATATTAACGGTTAAAGAGTTAATACTAATATTATAACTAGTAATAAATACGAGGACGAATTATAATTAATTTATAGTTCTTTAAAATAATTCGACCTATATAAGGGAATAATAGTACGGATAATAATTATATCTTCGAGATATTAATAGAGGATTTAGTACTTTATAGTTAGTACTTTAAAGAATAATAACTAATCTCTTTCTATTTATAAATAGAATTCGACTACGCCGTTACTACTAAATAGTAAGAATATAGTATTAATAAAATAAGACACGTAAAAATTATAGTATTAACGAAATAAAATAGTAGTTAAGATTTAATTTTAATATATTATATATTCCTTCTTCTATCTAGCGGTACGAATAAACTATTATCTTATATTAAGACACTAGCTCTTATACTAAGGTACTAGTAATTATAACAAAATCTCTTAAAATTTTATAGGTATTATTAAGGATATAAGGAAATATTAATATAAATCGACGAATTTCTTATTTAATTTTTAATATCGTTAAGCTCGAAGTTTAGATATATATTATAAATATTTAAATAAATTCTCGTCTACCGATTTATTTAACTCCGTATAAATAATAATAAATATTTATAATTCTAGATTATAAACCGAGTAATAAAAGAATAATTTTATATAATTCAATATATTATATTTTATATTATTAAAAAAGGCGAGGCCGATATCGCGAATATAATTACTTTTAAGTATATTAAAGAGATTATATAAATTGAATACTATTCGAGTTTATCGATTAATATTTATATAATTTATATAAACTCTTCTCGGCCCCGATAAAGATTTTATTATTATATTATCGAGCGAAGTTAACTCCGTTAAAGATATATTACTTTTAAAGCCTATATATTAAAATAGATATAATAAAATAAAATATACCTACCCCCGATTATAACGTATCGCGTAATTTATATATTAATATATTTTTGAAATAGACGAAAGGAATAATTATTAAATAATTTTTTTTATATTTAAATTATTAACCCCTAGCCTATAAATATTAGTTATAATAATAATATATAAAGATAAACCTTAGGTAGATAATAGACCGAAATATATCGCGATATTTTATTTATCTCGAGTAGTTATCGCCGCGAAAAAAAGTATAATTAACTTCGTACCCTCGATCGGATATAATAATCGTTTTATTTATATATATATTAATTAATATATATCCCTAATTTAGATTACGGAATTTATAAAAATAATCGTCTTCGGAATATCCTAGGCGGTAGTAATCTACGATAATAAAATATATTATAAATTAAATATACCGTTAATAAGATTATAGGTAGTATTAATTTAAATATATATCTCTAATTAATTAAATAGAGTCTTTATAATAATAATATTTTCCGAGAAAATATATCGCTTTTATATAATCTCGAGTATTTTAATATCGAGTATTATAAAGACTTTTAAAAAAGAGATATTAAATAATAATTACTTTTAAAGAATATCTAGATTAAAGTATATTAATCGAAATTCCTTCTACTCGGTTATTAGATAAAGCTCGTCGATTATTAATAAATATAATTATAACGTAAAGTTAATATACTATAGTACGTCGGTATTAAAATTACTCGAATTAATAATTTTAGGATTTATAAAAATTATTATTATTAACTATTTATTTATAAATTATATTTAGTTATTATATTATAAATAAAGTAGCCGGAGTATATTATTATAATATTAACGAGTTTATTACTATCGTCGTTTAGAATAAAGAATTAATAATTAAATATACGATTTAATTTCTTATATTACTCTTCTAATAAAATATTTAAAAATATAATAATTAATATCGCTTTAATAGGTAAAAATATTAATAATAAAACTTAAAAGACGATATTTTTATTAAATCTAGTTTTTATAATTAAGATTAAATTCGTTCTTTAATTTAATAATATATTTAAAGTATTATATTATTTCTTTTTAAACTCGACTCCGAAGTAATATATCGCGGCGCCTTCTATATACTCTCGATTTAAAGTTTTATATAAATTTTCTATCTTTATTATAATAGACGTAGACGCGAAATCGCCTACTATATATAATACTATTATAATAAATATTAGTTTTAACTTTAAATATATTTCGCGGAGGGTTCTATAACGAAGGGGACC
>JAABUS010002652.1_pt1 | contig 32930 bp, 16 predicted proteins | sample 5560161 | NCBI WGS metagenome assembly JAABUS01 (sample SAMN10711885, study PRJNA513376) | rock metagenome | isolation source: Antarctica rocks | place: Antarctica: Victoria Land, Trio Nunatak nord | collected 2016-01-04 | reverse complement strand
CGCCGGAGGAGGGGGAGGGGTGGAGGATTGAGAGGTTGAGTCCGTAGAGATTATAATGCATTACTTCAACAGTAAGATGGTCTCTAGATGCAGCTGTGGTATTACCAATGACCTTCCTCCAACATCCAACGCCATAGCAATGCTCGCTAAACGCTGCGAAATGGTCTTGATATAACCTTCAACGCTCACTTTATAACGTAAGGTTCGGCGTCTTTCCCGAATATAAGATGCGGCTTCCTTGCCGCTGTGTCGAGTATCATTTGTGCAAAGACTGAATTGGCCCATGCAAACCAGCTCCCTACATCACGATTAGTGTCCAGAATCCATGTCCGACAGCGGCGATGACTTACGAGTATAGTCCGATGCTCGATTGACGTTGACGCTCTCGTGAATTAAACCCAGCTTGCTAGTGTCTCGGACATCAATGAGGACCTGCTTGATTTCATCGTCATTGTTGCTCGTCATTGCTTGCACCAGACGACTCATTGGCCAAGCATGTTGAAGGCCAACGTGAGGGCCGCCAACGCCAGCGAAGGCTTTACCAACGAGACAATATGGATTTCCGGTTCGTTCCAGTATCATCTTCCTTGTATTTTGGTAAACCTTGTTATCCCTATCGACAAACCCCATCAGGGGCAGGGCAAGTAATGATGGTAAGTTGGCGTCATCCATAAGGATATGGGATCCATATCCGTCAACCTCGAATGCAAAAACTTCGCCATACTTCTTAGTCTCGACCACGGCATGCTCCCAGATACCCTTCTCTATACTATCGCCTCGTCCTTGCAGCTTTTGGGCAAGGGCATCCTTCCCCGCAGCCTTGAGAATCGTAGCCGTCCGCTTCAGCTCGACTGCTATCATTGCATTTGCTGGGATAAAGAAGCCTAGAATGGTAGCATCATCACTGGGTCTGAATGCACTGCGAATGAGTCCGGTCCCTGCTCCAAGGGGGTTGCCAACGCCTGCTAGAGGTAGGGTTTCTGTGCCTCGATCCGTCATCCTGCGAAATTGGTACTCGTTCTTCTCGAACCTTCCTGTTGAAGGATTGAATGTCGGCTTGGCTTGCTCCATCAACACTTCTAGGATGGTATCCATCGCTGTATACCATCTTGAATTCAAGAAAGCCTTAGAGCCCGTGCTGTTGTAGAATTGCGTCCCAAGAGCTAGAAAATGAGCAAGCGAGTCGAGCTCATATTTGCACTCGAATACCCGCGAAGGTTCGTACGCGGGATGAACGTTATCGTCTTGCCCGTTTCCGACCGCTGACTCCCCACTAGGTGGAGGTGGCTGAAAAGCGTTGCAGTAAGGCGACTCGATTACATACTCTGATTGTGTATTGATGGCGCCAAGAATGAGACTTTCCAGCCTTTTGTCTTTCTTTGCCAGCGCCTGATATTGGGCCAATTGATTGGTGGAGTCCCTCAGCCATTCAGCATTGATGTCCCCAGTGACTACAAAGCTCTGAGCTCCTTCCCACGCTGCGTCTTGGTATTTATGCTTGAAGTGTTTCTGGGTTCCGTCAACATGCCACCTGACCGTAGTGTCTAAGGTATTTGGGAAGGCATTTTCGAAGATTCTTGCAAGGTCCTTATCCTCCATTCTGGTTGTGACATCTTCAATGATTGCTTCTACCAAGGGCGATGAGAAGGTGCGACAGTGTGGAGATGGTCTTTGGAACGGTAAAGCCAAAGGTCCTTTGCTCAACGGCCGACTAGAATTATCAGTATTATGGTCACCCACACCAGAATAAACATCGAACATACTGGGGAATTACGGCGTAGTGTTTGTAGTCAGGACAAGCCGTTCTGTATCTTTCTCCATCAATACCCGATCCCAATGCCTCCTGATTGTTGCCAGCCTTGGCTCGGGGTCTAATGTCCTCCTCGGCGATGCCATTGACATAGGAGCTGCTTCCCAGTAACGCATAGGCCACGGCCAAGAGGAGCATGATAAGTGATAAGGGGAGAGCAGTTCTCTTGATTTGGGGCGCCCGAGTTGATGCTTGTGGCTGTTTGTTCTGGAATTCGCTGGAAGGTCAGAAGTTTGGGACGGTTGGGCAATTAGTGGTTCGTGACTTGCCTTTTGGCGGACCTTTGGTACATCGAATCAAGGAAGCCCATGCGAGAAAGCCATGATTGCTAGAAAGTCTTGGCAATTACTCGCCCTAAGCTCAGGCCTTCTTGAAGCTTACGGTAGGTGTAACCGTGCGGGCACCTCGCTGCACTCATATGTGCCATAGACATTGCGGCATGGAGTGGAATATAAACAGCGGATCGCCACAGGGGTCGTGGCTTCCCGGAGTTCAGCCGATGAGCATGAAAGAGAAACCATCGTTTGCTGATGACACATCCTAACTACTTTTCAAAATATCCACGGTCTTTTCTACTTCCTGTTCCGTCGTACATATCCAAGCTCCATCAGTACCACGTACAGATACCTGTGGGAAAGGTCCTGCTTTTGATGCCTTACTCCTCCTGTGTCGCATCAGGCGTCTAGAGCTACAGAAAGCTCCTGCCCCATCGTTGCAACGAGCAGACAACCTCATAAAAGTTGAGCTTGCCTTTGTGCAAGCACCACCATCACCTTCACCATTCAACCCCACGCTGATATCCCGAAGGCGGCAACGCTGGGCAAGAGGAAGTCTTCCGACGAGCATAGCCGCCCAGACAAGCACAAGATCATGAAGGTATGAGGCAATTTCGAAGGCTGTGCAACTTCCTTGTCCGCCTTCACATCACCCAAGTCGTCCTACAAGGCCTTCCCCACAGTCAATAACTCATCCCTCCTACTACAACGCTCATTACTTTCTCTGTCAGACGACAAACAGCTAACAGTATTCTCTCATAGGACTCCAAGATGGACATCGACGGGCGTTCCGTTGGCTCGGAACAGCTCAAGAATGGCGAGATAGATGAGTCCCTCTACAGCCGGCAACTCTATGTACTTGGCCATGAGGCCATGAAGCGTATGAGCGCATCACACGTCCTGATTGCTGGTCTTAGGGGCTTGGGAGTGGAGATCGGTTGGTCTATTCTATTCCTGGTATCAGTGTGCCCAGGCTGACCTGTACGGACAGCAAAGAACATTGCCCTGGCTGGTGTCAAATCGTTGACTTTATTTGATCCCGAGCCCGCTGCCATGTCTGACCTATCGTCCCAATTCTTTCTACTCCCGGACGACATTGGCAAGCCGAGGGCCTCTGTGACAATCCCCAGGGTAGCAGAGCTAAACGCATATACACCTGTTTCAGATCATCCTGGCAAAAGTCTCACGGAGGACCTGAGCCAATTACAGAAATATCAAGTGGTTGTCTTGACTGGGACGCCATTAAAAGACCAAATCACTATATCTGATTACTGCCACAAGAATGGCATTTTTGTCGTCATCACAGACATCTTCGGACTTTTCGGCACCATATTCACGGATTTTGGGAAGGACTTTACAATCGCAGATCCAGATGGAGAGAATCCTGTGACTGGGATTATTGCCGACATTAATTCTGACGGTCTGGTCTCGGCCCTTGACGAGACACGACACGGGCTTTCAGATGGTGATTTTGTGACTTTTACAGAAGTACAAGGCATGGAAGCTCTCAATAATTCCGAGCCCCGGAAGATCACTGTGAAGGGACCTTATACATTCTCAATTGGGGATGTATCCAACCTTGGACAGTACAAGCGCAACGGCCTCTATACACAGGTCAAGATGCCAAAGATCATCAACTTCCAACCACTTTCGGAACAATTGAAGAAGCCAGAGCTACTAATGTCAGACTTCGCCAAATTTGACCGACCACAACAGCTACACGTAGGCTTCCAGGCCCTGCATGAGTTTTCAACCCAACACAAGGGTAGCTTGCCGCGAGCCCACTCGGACGAGGACGCTACCGAGGTACTTAAGCTCGCCCAATCTTTGGCTGGGGAAGGCGACGAAAAAGTGGAACTAGACGAAAAGCTACTTCGTGAACTGAGCTACCAAGCTCGAGGCGATCTTGCTCCGATGGCCGCGTTCTTTGGAGGCTTGGCTGCTCAAGAGGTGCTGAAATCAGTGTCGGGCAAGTTCCATCCAATCGTGCAGTGGCTTTACTTCGATTCTTTGGAGTCTCTACCTACCTCGACCAAGCGGTCCGAAGAGCTGTGCAAGCCTATAAATACTCGGTACGATGGACAAATTGCCGTTTTTGGGAAGAACTTCCAAGACAAACTTGCCAACATCAACGAATTTCTCGTTGGTGCCGGGGCCATTGGCTGCGAGATGCTGAAGAATTGGGCACTGATTGGATTAGCAACCGGGCCCAATGGTAAGATCAGTGTGGCAGATATGGACCAAATCGAAAAGAGCAACCTCAATAGACAATTCCTGTTTCGTCCTAAGGATGTAGGAAAGCTGAAGAGTGAATGTGCTGCCGAAGCTGTTCAGGCCATGAATCCAGATCTCAAAGGGAAATTCAAGATTTTGCCAGACAGAGTGGGCGCTGAGACCGAGCACATATTCAACGAGACTTTCTGGGAAGAATTGGATGGTGTCACCAACGCCTTGGACAATGTTGATGCAAGACAGTATGTCGATCGTCGATGTGTCTTCTTCCGGAAGCCACTCCTTGACAGTGGAACGCTGGGCACCAAAGGCAACACTCAGGTTGTCTTGCCGAGCTTGACGGAGTCATATTCCAGCTCGCAAGATCCGCCAGAACAGTCGTTTCCCCAATGCACACTGCGAAGTTTTCCCAACAAGATCGATCACACTATTGCTTGGGCCAAGGAGAAGTTTCACAACTACTTTGTGGGCCCTCCAGAGACCGTGAACCTATATATTACACAGCCAAATTATGTTCAGGATACGCTTAGACAAGCAGGCAACGAGATTCCAACGCTGGAGAGCATTCGTGATTTCTTAGTTACAGAAAAGCCACAAAATATCGATGATTGCATCACTTGGGCAAGGAAGCAGTTTGAGAGCGAGTACAATAACGCTATCCAGCAACTCCTTTACAATTTCCCCAAAAATTCTACCACTTCGAGCGATGCACCGTTTTGGTCTGGACCAAAGCGAGCGCCCGATCCTTTGAGATTTGATGCTTCGAATCCTACCCACATGGGCTACGTTGTCGCGGCAGCTCATCTACATGCATTCAATTATGGTATCAGAAGCAGCGGCATCACAGAATCGCACTGCAGAAAAGTCATGGATGACATGATGATCCCAGACTTCAAGCCTAGCTCATCCGTCAAGATCCAAGCAGATGACAACGAACCAGATCCAAACGCTCAGCCCCCTGGGTCAAACTTTGATGACAATGACACCCTGGAGCAAATCGTGTCCCAATTGCCACCAGCGGAATCGCTGCAAGGCTACAAGCTTGAGCCGGTCGAATTTGAAAAAGATGACGATACGAATCATCACATTGACTTTATCACGGCAGCAAGCAATCTGCGAGCCCAGAATTACGCTATTGCAGAGGCCGATCGGCACAAGACCAAGTTCATTGCAGGAAAGATTATTCCCGCTATTGCTACAACGACGGCCTTAGTCACTGGTCTAGTTGTTCTCGAGCTCTACAAAATCGTGGATGGGAAGGACGACATCGAGCAATACAAGAACGGTTTCGTAAATCTTGCCCTGCCATTCTTTGGTTTCAGTGAGCCCATTGCTAGCCCAAAGGGCACATACATGGGTACCAAAGGCGAAGTCACCATCGACAAGCTTTGGGATCGCTTTGAAGTTGAGGATGTTACTTTGCAGCAGTTCTTAAACGACTTCGAAGAGAAAGGCTTGAGCATTATGATGCTGAGCTCCGGAGTTAGCCTGTTGTATGCAAGCTTCTACCCGCCGAACAAGCTCAAAGATCGCTTGGCTATGAAGTAGGTCTTCTCTCTGTTCCTCTCATTCAATTATTGGCACTAAAATATCAAACAGATTGAGTCAGCTGGTGGAGACGATCAGCAAGAAGCCCATCCCGGATCACCAGAAGAACGTGATCTTCGAGATGACTGTCGAGGACAAGTCTGAGGAAGACGTCGAGGTGCCTTATGTCATGCTTAAGCTAAAGAAATAAAGCATCGTTCTCAATTCTCCGCGAGGTCGAGCCCGAATGGAGGCGTTTGACGGACGCAAACCTTTCGAACTTTTAGCGCTTACGGGTAGACTGCAGCATCTAGACGGGAACAGGATAGCGAATAGTAGCATGGCAGGATCACCTGAATAGATAGACCAATGGATGGCTTCAAAATGCTTGCAGTTGCTTTGGTCCTTCGCTTTTTCTCACACGGCTGGCTTGCTTTGTGATGCTTAGGAATGGGTTAGTAATTACAAGTGATGCGTGTCGGATAACTCCCGCTATCGATAAGCTTGAACCCTGCGTCATTGTTTTCTCGACTTGGGCCAAAGTGCAACATAAGTTCCATTGTTAATAAACCTCGCTTTCTAGAATTTTCCACTTTCAGTCGATGTTTGCTTTGAAGTCCAGACTAAGACTGCTCAAAACCCACATATCTGTTCCACCTCTGTCTTCAGCCGTTCGAAACCAGCCTTTCAGCATGGCAGTAAGTTTTCAATTGCAAGGAGAAGTTTTTTCAGCGCTGACAACATCTTCGAACAGTCAGGTACAGGGCAATCGATTACGAACTGGGCGGATAAGTCCGGAGAGTTCAAAAGAGGAGCCTCCCAGTTCCGTAATTCTGTCTCGAAAAAGCCTGGAGCAGAATTCCCTGCAGAGAAGGGCAGATACCATCTCTATGTCTCATACGCTTGCCCCTGGGGTCAGTACCCTGCATTGATGGTTATGCCGTCACCTGCTGACTTGAAAAGTTAGCCCACCGAGCCCTCATCGTTCGCAAGCTCAAAGGTCTTGAGGACATTATCCCGTATACCTCAGTCCATTGGGAAATGTTAGAGAAAGGTAAGCATATTGTCGTCCTTGGAATGATAGCAATCAATGACCCCCGAAGGCTGGCGCTTTGCCACATCAGACGAGAAAATTCCCGGATACAATGTGACGCCCGACCCAATGCACAAGAACTTCACGCATCTGCGGGACATCTACTTTGATGTGGACCCAGATTATACGGGACGGTTCACGGTCCCAATGCTTTACGACGTCAAGCAGAACAAGATTGTCAACAACGAGGTGGGTCTATAATGATTGGACTGGGTAAGACATTAGTCATGTGATGCTAACGGTCACTCGTGCAGTCAAGTGAGATCATTCGCATGTTCTACACAGAATTCGATGACATAATTCCCGAAAAATACAAGAACGTAGACTTGTTCCCAGAGAAATTCAGGAAAGACATCGAGGGGACGAATGAGTGGACATACAACGACATCAACAATGGCGTCTATAGATCAGGTTTCGCAACGTACGTACTCTACACATTCGAACCTTCCAACTTTTGCCTTGCATCAACAGTTTGACAGATAGAACAGAACCCAAGAAGCCTACGAAAAAGCCGTCAATCCCCTCTTCGTCTCTCTCGACCGCGCTGAAGAGCACCTCGCCAAACATGCCGCACCCTACTACTTCGGCGAGCACATCACCGAAGCGGACGTACGCCTCTACACCACCATTATTCGCTTCGATCCCGTATACGTCCAGCATTTCAAATGCAACATCCGAGACATTCGGTCCGGGTATCCAGCGTTGCATAAGTGGGTGAGGCACTTGTATTGGGACGTTCCTGCTTTCAAGGAGACGACGCAATTTGAGCATATCAAGAAACATTATACCAAGAGCCATAAGCAGATAAATCCTCCTGTAAGTTGATCACTACTTGGATGATTGACAGAGCACTCGCTGTCCCACGACATGAGTGGTAACAGTGCTAACGATGAAATGCAGAGCATCACGCCTGTAGGACCTGTTCCAGATATCTTGCCCAAGGATGAAGAGGTGCCAGCTACGGCTGCAGCCTTGAGGTCGACGAATCAGTAGACTTACGGGAGATTTGATTCGCGAAAGTCAAATGATCATGAAATGATTTCGAGTCACTCGCGGTTCATGTATGTATTTCTTGATAATGTCATATAATGACTAAAAAGCAACGAACGGCATTTCCTCCAGCCTGCAGGTATTGTATTAGAATAATTGCCAGTTACGAGTGCTATAGAGCCCGAAATTCGCAGCCCAAAAATCTTTAACGGCAAAGAATATCCGTATCCGCGCCCAAGATAGAGCGCAATTTCGAGATCCCTGGCTCTTGGATGGGCTTGACAGCACAATGCAATGCTGCTCAATTCGAAGGTATTTTGTGCTCAAGTCGATTGCACTAGCGTTCACGACTGCCACTTGTTCTTGGTAGCGAGCCTGCCTGCTTCATATCTGGAAGCCAATTCTCGAGAGCTATTGGCTTTCAAACCCAACGAGCAGACTTTACGCCAAGAGAGATTTCTTTGCAATGTTCCTCGCTCAACACCGTCGGTTTTGTACGTTCTGTCTGTAGCAATCGGCAACGGAGTGGTTCCTTTTCATCGAAAGAGTTTGAAATCCATTCGCAAGACTGTGCTATCCTAGAGAAACTCAATAATTAAGAGGACGCTAGGCCAAGGACTTTTCTTTGGTGCTACTGCATAATATGGCTTTCCCAAGGTGCACATCTCTCAAATAAGCGTCTGCCCCAGTGAGATCAAATTCATTTGAAACCGACAGCCATTCGTCCAAGTCTGTATGGATCAGTGTAGTTGTAGACTTTCGCCAGGATGAAAGGCTGAAATTTTGGTGGGATTTTGGAGGAAACTTTTGGTATGGGGAGGAGGGCGTTCAAGAAAATAGGGGGGTGCGTTATGGATTGGCTGTTGAAGGATCACTGGACGAAATGACAGGTCTAAACGGTGAGGTGGTTTGCTATCGACTGGCAACTGGCGGCCATTGCGGTGACTAGTTTTAATAAAAATCATCAAGCAAGTACGAGAGACTGGGAATATATGCCCATGTTGTGACACGTTTCATGCCCGGCCGTGAAAAGTTCATTTCCAAAATCCTGATTATACAATGACAGTAGACGTTACGAACGAATATTACCATTAATAACTTGCCATAACAAGAAGGTAACACTACCCACTCTAAGTCGCGTTAATGTTTGTCAATGAAAGATCGGGGTGCTACTGAATCTTGCCGTGTATCGCGGTGGTAACGAGGCTAGGCCTTGGCGGTCCACCCATATAACAAGCACGGAAGTCCCCAGTCGACGGGATCATGATTCGAATTACGTACTATATTGATATCAGGTGGTATCATTCGAAGACCCTACGTAACGCCACGTTAATGCTCTGCATAAGAGACCCATGTTAGATGCAATACACTTCAGGCCATAACTCTCCTCAGGCCATCCGTACCGCCCAGTACTCTTCTCCCAGTGACGGCACATCTCCCCTTCCCACTCTCCCACTCGCCCTCCCTGCTCCCGCCTTTTCCCTTGCCTTTGTCGCTCTGCCCTTCATCTTCGCTGTCATCCCCGTACTCGTCCTCGTCCTCATCCCAACCCTCTTCGCCTCCACTCTTGCCCTCCATAAACGCTATTTGCCTGTCATGGCTTCCGTCCACCCATTTGAAAATGCATGTGTAGCAGAAGACGAAGCCTGTTTGGGCAGAAGTAGCGGTCTGGATCGGGTGCATGCAGATAGGGCAAAGTGACGATGTTGCGGCTGTTGGAGTGGGGACTGTGTAGATTGGAAGCATTGAGGTAGAGGAAATGGGTTTAGAGGGTTTGGCGGGCTTGGGAGGAGTCGTCGAAGAGATTGTCTGAGGAGTAGGTGGCTGGACCTGTGGAGGCGGGGAAGACAGTGATACCGTGTTCGTAGTTGTGGCTTGTTGGAAAAGCGACCTTGGTGCTTTGTGCTTTATTGAAGTAGGCAATGGAGGTGGCTTGTCAGGCAGACCTGAGATTATCGGGGGTGGCAGTTCGAGGCCTTCGGCTGCTTTTTTCGAAAGCTGGCGCGCGAAGTCAGATGCGTGCCACCATTCTAGAAACTTGAGGGCGAAGATCGAGGTAGGAAGGAGGATTTTGAGACTCGACAAGAGTCGAGGGTAGACCACCGACCCAAAGGTGAGGGGGTTAAAGATGCTCGACCCTTGGCCTGGTCGAGCAGCAGATTGGGACGAAGATATTGACGGCTGCTCAGCTAGAGCTATGGCTCGGTGGTCTGCTTCGCTAAGTCGCCGAATTCGAGTTCCAATCAGCCAGAGAAACGGGGAGGAGTATTTCGAGTTGTCGAACAAATAGGCGAGATTGAAAGCCAGGAGGGAGAAAAAGTACGCGGCATTGATACTAGGATATGTGCTCCGAAGGAACCATTTGTAGTAGTATAATATTTTCTGTTTTGTTGTTGCATCATGTGGAAGATTATCTCGATTGTAGCTTGGACCAAGTATAGCTGCTTGAGGAGCGTGAATATCATAGCTTTCGTCAAGCTTGCGCTTTAGGTACGGCAAGCCAACAATGATGGCCAAAGTGTTCCATATATCGCGACTCTTCAACTGTAAAGTCTCGCGCATCAAATTCGGGGCACCAATTCTTGCTCTAGGAGCTTCGCCGCCTTTGATGTGTAGTACGCACTCGCGCTTGAGGCCATAGAAGTTCTCCGTGAAGGCCCCGCCATAGGTTTTGAGATAATGCCGCTCCACGGCAAGCATAAGGAGGGCATAGAGCTCGTCGAAGGAGTTGAGGACTCGTAGGAGGTATCTGGGATGGCGATGGGTAGCTACGGTGAGAAGGTAGCGTAATGAGGGCGGTATGAGGGCAGCGAGCTGTTGTTCGGAAAGGAGTTCGAACAGAGATGGCTTGTGGTCATCGAAGCCATTCTGGAGGCTTGACATAAACTCCATTGCTAATTGCCAATGAGTTGAAAATCGCTGAGAGTGAAGAGCGGGGGCAAAGATTGAGCCGAGGTTCATCCACGACCTCTTCAACGAATACGCCTCCTAAGTCTATACAATTGAATTCGTGCCGTGATCAGGGTGCAGACATCGTGAATGAGTCTTTATGGCAAAGGCCGCTTTGCAATTCTTTAAACTTCTTCCAAGCCAATCACACTTGCACCGTGGTTCAAAGTAGACGTGACGCTGAGCTCTCAGCTAGTCTGCAGCTAAAAATTATATGCCTAGAGCTCTCACAGCGTACTTCATATACAAGTAATCGCCTGTCGCCCCTGATTTTGCCGACGTTTGTTTTCTGCTCCGAGAAGATTGACTCAAACTTCGTGGCTCTTAGCCTATTTGCTTTACCAATGCCTGAAGACCTGGCGTGTTTGGCACCCAACGACGTACCATTCGAGCCAGCCTTCCAAACCTATGCTCTACCATCGAAATCCTCTTATATCACCATTTCTCAGAGCTGAAAATCGTGCATGGGCAAATTTGCACCAACTTACAAGATGATGGTAATTTTCAAGCCTTATTGTTGAACCCCGGGCTTGGAATGCCTGGTTCCGGAGCCACTCCAGCCATTCTCAGCACAAATCACTCTCAACTTGAGTGGTGACTTAGCCATTTAAGCTCAATCTTGAGCCATTAAGTGTGTAACCGCGACCAACCTCGAGCGTTGATCGGAAGTCCCTTCAGACTTAGGGATTTGTGTGCTCCTTGGGCTCCGCGTAAGTGCTGCTCGTTTTGAAAGCTTGCCTGTCCCATGAATTCAATTTTTCCATATACCTGCAACGCTGTTTGAAGTCATCACATCGTGATCAAAATGTCTGGTCTCGAAGTTGTAGGGCAACTAGCCGCCGCAGCTCGATTCGCACAGCAAGGTCTCAACATCACTGCCACAATCTATGATTTATATCGAACAATTCGCGATACTCCAGAGTTAATACGCAAGCAGACGGTACAATTTGAACAGCTTATTGGTATCGCAAAGCTATCGGGAGCAATGCTTCGCTTCAGACTGAGCTGGTAGCCTTGGTTCTCAGTAGCTACGCCGAAGAAGCTAACAAGCTATTGCGTCCCCTACGAAAGGTTACGCCTGGTCCCGGAGTTCATGTACCCAGAAATGTCTGGAAAACCTTGCGTGGAGTCACTAAGGAGAAGAGAATCCTTGAGCATCTTGCAAAAATCGAGCAAGGGAAAAGTTCGTTAGTGTTGTATATTGACACCATTGACAGCTCATCGTTGCATACAATTCACCTCGAAGTCTTGACAGTACAGACCGCTATTGACGGTATCCTATCAAGAGCTTCCTGCTATTCGGGACAGCGTTGGTAGAGTAACGACATTGCTAAACGCAGTGGAAGTATTACCTGTCATTGCCAAAGACGTTGAGAGTATTTACGAAAAGCTGCCTGCGATCTTTGATAAAGTCACTACTATCTACGATGAGCCTCTTGCCATATCTAGGAAAGTAGCCGCTATTCAGATGAGCTTCTTCCACATTTGCAAGAAGATATGCAGCAACTTATGCTTAATCAGACCGTTCCTACACCCCCAGCGGTGGTCGGTCAAGAAAAAGGTCTTCTTATGGTGCCTTATGCCAGGAACACTCGCTTCGTTGGACGGGACACTCAGCTTCAGGATCTGGAGAGAAGACTTAGACATAATAAAAATCACAATAGGGTCGCTCTTGTTGCCTTAGGCGGTGTTGGTAAGTCCCGAGTGGCATTGGAGTATGCCTACGTGCGACGCGAGGCAAACCCAAGACTTTCGTCAAAATTGGCAAATCTGCCAAACTTCCAGCATCCAGTGACTTCAGCCGAGATCCGAAGCAGTCGATAAAGGAATGGCTAAGTGGTGATGTATTTGGTTCGTGGCTCGTTATCAGCGACAATGCTGACGATGCTAATATTCTTTTCGGCGCTCGGCAAGCCAATGAACCAATGGTCTTGAAGGGTCTTTCGGAATTTCTCCCACAGTCGCCCAATGGTTCTATCGTGTTTACCACTCGAGACAAGAAAGTTGGGGTGAAGTTTGCTACAGCAGCAGGCATCATCACGCTCTCCAGGATGGAAGCTGTAGATGCTAGACGCTTTCCAGTGCCCGATCCGGGGAAGAAGAAGCCGATGGAGTGGAGACGGCAGAATTCCTTAGTCGCTTGGAGTGTCTTCCTTTTGCTGTTACTTAAGCTGGATCATACATCTCCGACGACACCATGTCGGTCTTCGAGTACCTCTGGGTGTTTACGCACAGCGAGTCTACGCGAACAGAATTGCTCAGTGAGGAGTTCGAAGACACTGCAAGGGAAGGTGGAGCGGCTAACAACCCAGTGGCCACCACATACGTGGTATCCTTCGAGCAGATTATCCAGTCTGATCCCCTGGCAGCCGATGTGCTGTCATACATGGCATGTCTTGACGACCAGAGCGTGCCTCAAGATCTTCTAAACTTACCGACGAGTCCAGTGAAAGCCTCCAACGCATTGGGGTTACTAAAAGCATGTTCCCTCATAGCAGTGGATTAGACGGATACATTTTTCAGCATGCATCCGCTTGTACACCTCGCGACGAGAAACTGGTTGAGGGTACATGATAGATTCAACCCGTGGGCTCAAGTCTGTTTGCATGGCGTCTCAAACAGGTTCCCTCAACCGGGCGCCGGAACACTAGACTTGTGTGACCTATACTTACCCCAGGCGCAAGCAGTCTATCTCTATGGCAGATACTTAGGGGGACAAGACTATTCACAAGCGGAGCTGGCTGGGAAGTTGTCGCAGTACTTCAAAATGAGAGGTAGCTATCGTACAGCCGTTGCCCTTGCCGAAGAAGCAATCAGTTGGCAAAAGAAGGCGCACGCAGGTAACAATTTGAAATGGCTACTACCTGTCGAGAATCTGAACGAAATACTTGATGCTCAAGCTCATCAGGTAGGGATACATATTAGCAAGTATTGCCGCGCTAGGAAAGATGATATTTGAATTGGGAGAAGAGCTTGGGCTATGAGCACCAATTGCGGGGTTGTCTTTGGACAATCTCACTCGCTCATCGCTCTGCCTTAGCGAGATGGAGACGTTCCATCAGATACAATGTTGGCGTATTGAGGCCAGCAACCGAATGCGTGAACACGAGGACGGTTCTTCGAGTTCAAAGAGGAAGGCTTTGGCCGCGGAAAAGCATAAAACGGGGTTTTTTCACGGAAATGCAACCTCTTCGGAAAGCGCGCAGTTCAAGCACAATGCCAGCAAGTGGCAAAAGACTCCAGACGTGGAAGCACACTTCCGTAATTGGGAGAAGAGCTTAGGATCAGATCATATGATCTCGAAGAAGAGCATGCGCAACATGGGCGATAGCCTAAATTGCAAACTCAGGAAAAAGGGGGAAAATTTGCACCTGACCATCCTTCCACGATGTCGGCCAGGAAAGCCTTGACGGCTGCACACCAGCGACTGGACCCGTGCTCAGAACCAAAGGGCCCAAGAGCCGGTCCGTTCACTTGACCAAGCTCAAAGTGAATTTAGCACTCCAATGGAATCGATAAAGCGCTTTTTGGACTGGCAGAAGAGCCTTGGCCCTGAGCATGACATTACAAAGGCGAGCTTGTTCAACAATGTCGATGCACAAGAACTGAGTAAGGAATAATCTTGAGCGTGATGGCACTAGAGCGATATCAACCGATACTAGTCTGATGTCCGGCTTGCAGCCATTAATGCAACCCAACCATAACAAAGTGGCCCCAGCACCACGGCTCGGACACGACGTGCCTCAAGGCCAACATGCTCAAACTTACCACTCTCATCCTCTTGGCTTAGACAAAGTCTGTTTGGGTTGGGAGAAGAATCTTGGCCCAGATCATAATATCACATTTGCATGCGTGCTGAATGGTCGACCTGTTCCAACCATCGCTTCCACGCAGGACGGGTATCAAGACGGGGACCAACCAGCGAAAGCATTCGATACACATCCACCAAGTGTAAACAGCATGATCTTTCGAAACTTCACACCTCGCGATTTCGAACTCGACCATAATAATTAAGAGAAAAACTTAAGCCATGAGCATCGTGAGCCAATTGGAATTGGAATCCGCCCATTAGAAAGCCGTTAGATAATGACGATGATTTCCAGCAACCCACTTGAATTATTCATTCACGCACCGGCGAAATAGCAGGATCAGCTATGCTTTGTAGTGGAATGTATGGATCTCCAGGCGCCAAGTGCAGTAGAAATGTTGAATGTCGAAGCCAGCCGTGAATTCAGTACGAATCGGAAAGGGCGGAAAACATAACAAAATTTTTGATCTTGAAACAAAGCCCGTGGTAACCCAAAGATTTTGGCGAAGAGCATCAAACTTTCTCAATGAGGCTATTGTAAGGGTGCCGAAAGCCATGTAAAGTCAACGGTTGAAGTCAGCAGTGACCCCAAGAAGGAACCCACAGCGCCCAGAATATTACGACATCATTACCTTGAAGCACCGAATGTCATAAGAAATCGGTAGTCGAAGCCAACGACGACCTCAACATGGCGCAAAGAGAGCCGAAAAATCCCCAACAATATGTATTCAAAGAGCACCGAACGCTCCGAAAATTTGGCAATGGGGCCCAGCGGTCGACCAAAGACGGACTTGAAAACCCTCACAAGGCAGGAATTCGAGGCGAGATGAAGCAATGAGAGTTGATAGATAGTAGAAGTTGAAGAGCAGTAGAAGCAGCGAAGTGTGGTAGTTGAAGCACGCAGTGGCTCCAAGCTACAGCATAGGGACCGTAGATTTAGGCATGCAATTAGCTAGTAGCACATGCGTTGCAAATTGCGCGCTTCCATCTCTTGCTCTTAATTACAATTCCTTGGACCATAACGATTCGCTATCGTGAATTTCCGCCTGGGTATATCATCAACATCAACGTATCGAATACACATCAGATTTCCCATCATGATTACACAGGCCATTACAGAGCCAGTCCGGTTCCGTCGCCTGTCCATCTGTACAATGATAATACTTCCCTTCTCTTCAATTGCTGCTCTCCCAGCCCCTTTACCTGGGCGAGCGCTGAACGCATGACCTTACGCATATGCCGCTAGGAGTCGGAATCAGTGACAGCCTTTCCAAAGGAGAAGCGAACGCTGTTCATGTGAGAAAACCGGATTCTGCGGGTTTGTGCTTACCTGATACTCCGTATTAAGCGTAACGATACACGCCTCATGCGCCTTAATAATATTCTCACAAGCCCCCACGACATTCGGATTCGCGTCCCCAGCCAGTTTCTCCGCCGTAAGCAGGAACAAAAACCCTCCTTGCAGCAGGCTTATGCCAAATAACCAGGGCATGTAGCTCAAATCGGGGTCGTATTCGAGGATATTACTGATAGCTTCGGCGGCCGCGACAGCATGGCTCATGGCATTCTGAAATGATGGTGTCGAGATCCAGAGGTCGTTGTCGTCCAGGAGATTGATAGGATCCCATTTGCCCGCGATCAGAATGTGGAGGACGTGCATTATGTGCGTGCCGTAAGCGACTACTGTCTTCGTCTGGACAATGGAGTCGGTCGATTGAGAACTGGTTGAGGCTCCCGAAGGCATCACGGCAGAGGACTTTTCGGCTTTTGTAGGGTCGTGGAGGTTGCGTGCTTCGAATTCCTTCAAGCTCTGGCCGTACGCTTCTAATTGGGAGGTGATTTCTGTAGCACGGTCATCCCAGTCTGCTACGCTGCGGGACGACAGTCCAAATCTAGGGTGGTTCCTGGCTTGTTGGAGATCAACGATATAGCCGAGTATCGCCATCAGAGGTGTGAAGTAGCCAAAAATGCTATGCCCTGTACAGAGGAAGATAGGCCCTCTGGTTCTGTAAGGTGATGCAGGATACGTACCAGGATCATTGCCATAAAATCTGCCCGCGTGGAAGTCATCGTCGTTCATTGGCTGTAAAAGATTTTCGCACTCGATGTCGAGTAAGAAGAGCGGCCTGTTATAACAAAGTGCCAGATGCCGGTCGACGGTATAAAGGAGCCACCAAGTACGACGACGTTCTTCACGTTCTTCTTTGTTGACAACGCCGGGAACATTTGCTGGAAGGCTTCCCCTATGGTTTGTTTTTGCTGTCAACTGCTCTGGCAAGGTATTCTGCGTAACGCCGTTGATAGAAATCTCATCAGCATGTGTCTGTTCGCTCTCCATGGGGGTTGGAGGTAGTTCCCTTCCGAGCTTCAACTCTCGAGCCAAGGTCCAGGCGGCATTCCACCATCTCATGCTTGCAGCCTTGTACTCCGAGGCGGAAACTATGAGAGCAACATGAATATACGTCGCAACATTGTCAAGTTGCCCAGTCCCTCCGCCGTCTGCCGTCAACTGATCTCCGCCGGTCATAGCCACACCAAGACCACCAAGCGCCATTCCGTTAATCATAGAATCCGCACCACTATTGGCGGATATTTCGCCTATAGCTGGGCCGTGAACCAATGGTTTTAGAAGTGCTATGGTGATCTCGAGCAGCTTCTGGCAAACACGGCTTCGTGCCGAGGGTGGCGATGTCAAGAATGGCGAGTCACTGGTCTGCGCTGCCAGCCAGAGCATACTTGCGAGAAGAGCTGGACTGCACGGCCTTGGGCGGACTTGTTCGAGAAATGACTGTCTTCGGAAAAGGTACCCAAGGACATTAGGTGACGTGGGATGCATATGTGTGGTAGAGGAAGAAGTAAAGTAGAGCTCGAGAAGGTCGCACGCAAGCGACACGGGTATTATACATCCTATGTAAGGAAGTAAGGGTCGAAGAACAGGGAATCTCAAGGTATTCGAATTCACCGGACGATGATTGTGTTGGTAATTCGTGGGAGTAGGCAAGCCAAGCCATCCGGGAGACCCAACAGTTGGAGAGGTACCGTAAAGGGCAGCGAAAGGGCCTTCGCCGGTACCACCAAGCCGGAAACCAGGACTTGAGGCTTGAAAATTGGAAGGGCTCATGGGATTGTAGACGTTCTCACCCAGGTTTTGGAAGCCCTGTTGAGGTTGAGGCTGGGACGGCATCTGATTCATTGGAACTCCGTTGTGGTTTGGATGGACTGGCCCCATACTAGGCGCTCCACGTATGCCAGGCCGGTCGTATTCATGCCCAAGGCTGAATCCATTCAGCGACATAGCTGTTGGGCTTACTCCTGAGCTTTGGCGGATGGCAGCCTGGGGATCTGGAAGGATACCACCATCCTGGATACTCGCTAAATGCCGCAATGGTGAGTTCGCCGACTTTTGTACTTGCATCTGCCCTATACTGTCATTCCTCGCCTGGTATAATCCACCCGGACTGCCTGATATTACATCTGTTGAATGAGTAGCGGGACCGGTAGGTGGTTGATATGTACCGCTTTGTAATTCATGGCTGTTTACGGTTTGAGTTGGCGATGTACCTTCAGAGGAGTATTCTTGAGGCGAATGAGAATTGACTGGTTCTGCAGATGCTTGATTTCGTCGTGTGGTTTCCTTTCGAGATGCTTTCCCTCGCTTCTTCCTCTCCCGTACATACTCGCATGACAGCGAAAATTCTAGATATGACATCAGACATGATCACTTGAAGGTATTTGTTGAAGGCAACCTACCCACGCAGTGAGCACAAGGGCTACGACCATCGCACTTTGTCCGCAGCTGGTTGCATTGGTCGCATGCCCTGGATATCCTTCGCCTTACAGACCCTGCATTTGTATCTTTGTTAACACCAATATCTGAGGCTCTTCGACTATGGGCCACTTCGTTTGGTCGTGGATTGTAAGGACGATGCCGTGGTTTGGTTGGGCTTCGGAGAGGAGACATCTGATTGGTATTTGGGAATGTATCGTATTGCTGTACGGCGTATTGCTGCATCGGAGCTTCAGAGGGGTTGATCTGTCGGCTTGGGGGAGCCATATCGGCCTGAGGAGGCACTTGGCTGAGCATGACTGGTGTGGTCAGGCACTGATGTACACTGAACCACCCACGTCCTTGGTCACGTCCTCGAAATTCTTCAAATTGGGTCCGTCCATAGAAGCAATGAGGTATTCATCACCATTGCTGGAATATCCCGACCAACCCGGCAGTGGTACAGCTAAGCCTGTTCGCCTTGGTGGTTGCTAGGAGACTCTTTGTCGTGCAATCGAGTAAGAAGTCGTGGACCGCGACATTGTCAGAGGTTGTGCTGCGTATGAGTTTCGAAGCTGGAGGTGGTGGCCCAGCAGAACTTATGTGATGCTCTCGAAGAATGTCAGCTTAGCCCTGTCACAATCTTTGTGGCCTTTTGGGTGAGTACAGGTAGTAAGCGCATGGTTTCAAGGGAGTAAATCCGTAAGATCAACAACAACGCTTGCTTAACCGGAGCATACGTTATAGCATAATAGGGTGTGGGAGGAAAGAGGCGCTAAGGACACTAGGAACACGGCGTTTGTGACTGCCGGGCAGGCTAGGGGCATTTACCCTCCACGCCATTAATAAAATGGAATTCAATGTAGGCCCTAGAGCTGCCCCGGAGCCGCCCCCGGGAGATTCCTATTCTACCGCCTAGAATCCTCTGGGGCACCTTAGGGGCTCGCTTAGAGGCTAGCTTCCGGGCTAGCTTAGGCGCCCCCTCATTGAATTCCATTTTGTTAATGGCGTGCCCTCTAAGAAAGAATACGAACAAAACCACAACACCATTGAACCAGCGCCATTAGGAATCGAACCCAATATGATATGTATTGAAACCCAGCAAACGCTAAGGGCAAGAAGGTTTTATGCTTGCAAACGCAGGTCCCTAGGCTTCCTCATCAAGCCATACTATCTAGATTTCGTTGACTTACAGAGCGGCTGCGCTATACTAGACATAGATGATTAAGAAAAAGTCTTTTGTCCCGGGACAAGAACTTCTATCCTGGGTAACAAGAAAATTCCGCCAGCTCTCGTAGCCTTGCCTCACTCGCTGGAAACAAATTGTACCATTACAAGCTTGTTATCAAAGCTTTAGAACCTCCCATCTAAGACGGCTACTCGTAATACTCTCGGAGCAGCTCTCCCGTTGTCGACTTGTGTTATCATGACCTTCGACAACATCTGGCAGCTTGCTTGCGAAGAGGGGGACAAAAAGACTTCACGTATTGTACGATTATATCGAACGCTTGAGCGGGAAACATAGGGAGATAGAAAGGGAGCGTATGCCTTGAGTATTCCGTCTTTGTTACTTTAGAGCCATGCATACTCTTCACTAAGCAGATTACTGCAAACAGCAATCGTTCAACAAAAGCGTTTCTGCATCGAGCCTGATGAATCTCCTCGAAACTTACAGATCTAAGCAAGAAAATAGAGCGGGAGCCTTGCATAGAGGAGGCTGCAGGAATTCGAATAGCAAAGCCAAACCCGCCTGTCTGTCTGGCAGTTTTGTGTGGATTTAGATTGCACGTTTCACTTTGAAGCTGACCTTTGTCGAAGAGCCAACAAATCTAATCTATAACACTAGCCTAGGTGTCAACATGAGTGGCAGTTGCGAGGGCTACAGAGCCCAGAAGTCACAGCACATGAATATAGAAGAGCCGAAGTTTCATCCATCGGCGCTCAAGATGAGTCGCGGTAGGGTAATCACTGGATCTGCATGAGCTGAACATCCAAATCGCTGCTCGTATTGGCCACAATTGCGTCCATCATTGCCACTTGTTTTAACCTTAAGCCTAGTCCGCCCTATCAAAACAAGTAGCAGTTACGAGGGCCACAAAGACAAAAATTGTAGTTGGGAGAGCGAAGCCTCGAACGTCTTTCTAGCCGCTCCAGATGAGTTAGGTAGATTCCGGTGTTTGGCAACCCTAGAAAGTTCAGAGGCCCTTGTTGAGTACTTGATCCCACTACACTTCGTGTACCGTAGCACTCAAGACTGCCAACTATTCTGGCAACAGCCCGACACAGATCAGGCGCAAAGAAGCCCCTTAATCGGTCGATATTGGTCGTGGGCTCATGCTCTAGGGCGCAATTATATCTATACTTCATAGAGCATATTCTCTTGAACATCTTATCGGCAGAAAGGTCATCGTCATCAGACCCGACAACAATTATTTTCGTAGTCGAATCGTATCGTCTGATATCTGCATGCTTCTTTCTCAAAACAGGTGCAGATGTCGTGCACCATCTCTTTTCCAGCGCCCGTTGGCTTCCATTCGTAGTGGTATCTACGGGAGTATATGGAAGTGACCAGTAAAGCACGGGCTTAGTACGTCCGAGGTGTTCACAATTTGGCCATTCCCCAGCGTCGAAGAATCTCAAAGCGCGGTCGAAGTTGATGATTGGAGTTTGGGCTCCCGCAGTTCATACTGAAACATCCTTCACTGAGGCATTCGTACCCGGACCGTCAAACTAGCTTTTGGTATGATCGTCAAATGCTAGCCCTCCTATTACCGATCTAACTTGCTTGAAATAATCCCAGTGTCCCTCAACGATGAGCTTATGGAGAACGGAATCTGTAGGCGTGCCAATAAGAAGCTCCTCACAACTCCGAGCTGTGTAAACACTGCTGTCAGTGAAGACGAAAGACAGAATGTTCCGTCCTTACCAATCAATTATATACCAAAGCGCTTCCTCTTTCAGTACGATGAGTGTCAAATTTTGCAAAGTCAGGTTCCAAAAGGTGGGTTTCAGAGGGGGCTGTCCCATGTCATGCTGCCAAAACGCTGTCTTTGATCAGCTCACTTATGTTGAATTGGGATAGATTGAGGAAAGGAACGGTGCAAAGCCTGGGCTAGTGGTGCTGTGATAGCGGCATTTCGAGCTAGCGAATTGCGTGCTCCGTGGGCTATTCCCGGCGGGGTGGCGAACATCGGCATGACACAAAAATTTGTTAACCAATGATCATGATGTGAACAGTCTCGCCATTTTCCTCTTTGAACAGCACCGTTCCCTGTGTTTGAATCAAGGCTGCTGCTGTACTCCCTCCCTCAAGTCAGTTTGCCCATTATGGCTTTTGTGGCCACCGTTGGTGAAGCAGGTATGTTCCCCATGCCGCCCCGCCTTGTTCGATACGCTGTTATTTTTCTGGCTACAGTGTCTGACATATCCATTGGGCAATAGTGGCAAGAGTGGCATATACATCCAGTGATGTTGTACTATCAGTACAGCCTGCTCTTGGCGCGGACTCGGAATTCTCGAAGCATTTGCACGCATTGTCCTCAAAGCAGACGCCCGGACTCATAGCCAAACAGCCGGAGGTACGTCCTGTTGCTTTTATTGGCTTGGAGAAAGTCGTTGATTTGATTTCAAGGTGCATGCAATAAGGCACAACGTGGATCCTCTCCTATCGGCTTTCCAACCACTACGATCTGGGAAGCTTGTCTCTGTCACGACCCCCTCCTCAATCCTCCTGCCTTCTATACTTCATCTATATAAGCTGGCCCAGTATCCAATTGTCATACACGTAGCTTTACACCCTTATGGGTACCCAGACTACTCGGAGATAACTTCGATACGGCAGTGTGGTTTCCTGTTCTTGCAATCAGAGACTCTGCGGGAAGGACAGGACATAGCCTTGACGGCTCATGCTTTGGCCATAAGATCCGGAAAGGGTGTCATCCATTTCTTCGACCCTGCAAACTCAAGAAATGATGACCAGGTTCCGGTGGAAGATCCAGAGCTGGCAAAGACAGTCCTTGACATTGAAGCTGCGAAAGAATACCAAGCTAGTCCGGCTGGCACTTCAACGCTGTATGTTGACGAAGGAAGACAGCCAATAATAACTGAGGGGGCGTTTGCATCGCCGGAATCTCGCCAAGTACCGCCTTTCGTAGCGAGAGAAGCTTCTGTCGCCCCTCAGACTAAGGGTCAAGTTAGCGAAGAATCATCTGTTGGCTCGTCCCAACGTGAGAGTAGCGCAGACAGCAGGCCTACGATTTCTTCCATGAGCTCAGTAAATTCGACAACGACGCGGCCAATGACTTCAGAAGACATCCATAATTATCTCTCCAGCATTTGGTCTCAGATGCGTGAGGCCACTGGCCGAAACTATCACGTGTTCGAGTATTCTGGGCCGGAGGATGCGGACTCCGCACTCTTCGTCTTCGGCTCCACCGGCGTATTTGTCGATGAGATATTGGCAGCCAAATCTTCAGACGAATTCGTTAAATGTGGTATCATCACAGCACGACTCTACAGACCTTGGCTTGGTTCCAGCCTGATTGGGTCTGTACCTCAATCGGTGAAGAGGATCGCTGTTCTCGAGCAGATTCGAAAAAAAACAGTGAAATGGGGTCCTGTATTTTTGGACATCTTAACAAGCGTCAAGACTGGTCCATCAACATCTGGCACGCCAATGATCGTGGGCCATCAACTTGGACACATTGAACCTTCAACTGCGCGCCAAGCCCTGCGAGGCATATTCCAAAATTTGAAATCGTCGTCTCCGATTCAAAATCTTGAGGTTGGTAAGCACCACCAACCGCGGGATCTACTAAATGAGTACAGCTTGGAGCAACCGAAGGTGGAGAGTGCGTACATGAAGTTACTTGACCAGGTGTTTGGCCAAAGACTACACATTGCAAATCGCTTTGGCGCCACGGACGCTGGAATCTCTGCTTCCATTGCTGCGAACCCTGAATTTGGCTTCGGCTCTCTCCTGGCACGCAAGGACCATCGGAAGCGATTCATCAGCGAAGTTCAGGAAGCCGCATCCACACGGGATTTCGTAACTGATATACCCCAAAGCTGGCTTTCAAAATGGGCTTTGAGCGCAGAGGACCCGAGGAAAGCGAACAGTCTTGCACAGGAAGTGATTGCACGTCTAGAGACGGATGGCTCAAAACTCGCTTCGCAGCTTTTGTCTTCGAAGAGTCTTTTCTTCAAAGAATCTCAGTGGCTCATTGGATCAGATGCCTGGTCCTACGACTTAGGCAACTCAGGAGTCCATCACGTTATTGCGTCTGGCGCGAATGTTAACATGTTGATCATTGACTCACAGCCATGGTCAGAACGAGCAGCTGTAGATGCTGCCAGAAGAAAGAAGGATATTGGTCTCTATGCTATGAATTTTGGAAATACCTACGTTGCCTCGGTCGCCGTATACGGCTCTTACACTCAAGTGCTGGAAGCCATGATTGAAGCAGACAAATTTGAAGGCCCTTCAGTCATCGTTGCGTATCTGCCTTACAACAAGGAAAGTGACTCACCATTGACCGTCTTACAAGAGACAAAGAAGGCAGTTGATCTTGGCTACTGGCCGTTGTACCGATGGAACCCTGACAACGAGGAAAGTGGGGAAACGAATTTCCAACTCGACTCTGAGCGCATCAAGCAAGAGCTTAAGGAGTTCTTGAAGCGGGACAACCACCTGACTCAATTAATGAATAGGCATCCAGAGTTCTCAGCTAATCTTTCGGACTCATATGGCAGTGAAGTTCGCTCACTTCAGAAGCGACGGGCGAAAGATGCGTATGAAAAGATGCTCGAGAGCCTTTATGGAGCTCCCGTGACGATTCTTTTCGCCTCCGACAATGGCAACGCTGAAAGCTTGGCGAAGCGTCTCAGCAGAAGGGGCCGAGCAAGGGGTCTCAAGACAATGGTCCTTGCGATGGATGACTATCCTTGGGAAGACTTGTCTGGAGAAGAAAACGTGGTCTTAATAACTAGTACAGCTGGACAAGGGGAGTTCCCCCAAAATGGCCGATCTTTCTGGGATGCGATCAAGGAGACTGGTGATCTAGACCTGTCTCAAATCAAGTACACGGTCTTTGCTCTTGGAGACAGTCATTATTGGCCAAGGAAGGAGGACAAAATATATTACAACAAGCCTGGCAAAGACTTGGATGCCAGGATAGCATTCCTCGGCGGAAAACATCTGGTTGAGATTGGCCATGGAGACGATCAAGATCCCGACAGCTACCAGACTGGCTACAACGAGTGGGAGCCCAAGCTGTGGCATGCTCTGGATGTGGACAAGGTCGAAGGAATACCTGATGAGCCGCCACCAATCACGAATGAGGACATCAAAATACAATCAAACTTCCTTCGTGGCACCATTGCAGAAGGTCTCGAGGATCCGAGCACAGGGGCCATCGCGGCATCCGACCAGCAGCTTACAAAATTCCATGGCACTTACATGCAAGATGACCGTGATTTGCGCGATGAGCGTAAGGCAGAGGGTCTAGAACCAGCATATTCATTCATGATCAGGTGCAGACTGAATGGTGGTGTTGCAACGCCATCGCAATGGCTGCAGATGGATGCCATCACCAGTGCATATGGTAACGAGACTATGAAGATGACTACACGACAAACCTTTCAATTCCATGGCGTCGTCAAAACGAAGCTGAAGTCAGCGATGCGAGCCATCAACAAAGCGTTGATGACTACAATTGCAGCTTGCGGTGATGTCAACCGCAATGTGATGGTCAGCGCAGCGCCAACGCAGTCATCATATCATCATGACGTCCACCAAATTTCAGCAAAGATCGCCGACCATCTCCTACCGGCAACTACCGCATACCATGAGATTTGGCTCAAAGACCACAATGATAAGCAGACCAAGGTCGCTGGGGATGTCATTGTCGACCAAGAACCCCTCTACGGCCCAACATATCTACCTAGAAAATTCAAGATCACCATCGCCATCCCCCCTCACAACGACACTGATGTTTATGCGCACGATATCGGCTTGATTGCCATCAAAGGCTCGAACGGTCGCCTCGAAGGTTTCAATGTCCTCGTTGGTGGAGGAATGGGCGTGACTCACAATATGAAGAAGACGTACCCCCGCACAGGCAGCATGTTCGGCTACATCTCGGCCGACAAGATCCATTTCGTTTGCGAGAAGATCATGCTCGTTCAGCGCGACAACGGCGATCGCAAGAACCGCAAGCACGCAAGACTAAAGTATACCATCGACGACATGGGCGTAGATGTCTTCAAAGGCAAGGTTGAGGAGCTGCTAGGCTACCAATTCGAAGAGCCAAAGGCCTTCGAGTTCAGATCCAACATTGACACCTTCGGCTGGCAGAAAGACGAATTCGGCATGAATCACCACACCTTCTTCATCGAAAACGGCCGCATAGAAGATACAGCCGACTTCCCCATGAAGACCGGTCTGCGCGAGATCGCAAAAGCCCACAGAGGCGAGTTCCGCCTGACTGGAAATCAGCATCTTTGCCTCTCTAACGTGCATGACGACGACATAGAGAACATCAAAAACATGATGAAACAGTACAAACTCGACAACCTTCAATTCTCTGGGCTGCGACTCAGCTCCTCTGCTTGCGTCGCATTCCCAACTTGCGGTCTCGCCATGGCGGAATCAGAGCGCTATCTTCCTGAATTGATCACCAAGCTCGAATCTTGCATTGAAGAGAATGGCCTCAGGCAAGAAAGCATCGTCATGCGCATGACCGGCTGTCCTAACGGCTGCGCGCGGCCTTGGCTCGCTGAAGTTGCGTTCGTAGGTAAAGCCTACGGCACTTATAACATGTACCTCGGTGGCGGCTATCATGGCAACAGGCTGAATAAGCTGTATCGGAGCTCGATACAGGAAGACGACATTCTGGATATCATGAAGCCCATGTTAAAGAGGTACGCGTTGGAAAGAGAGGAGGGAGAGCATTTTGGGGACTGGACTATTAGGACTGGGTATGTTAAGAGGACGCTTGAGGGGAAGACTTTCCATGATGATGTGGAGGAGGTGGAGAGCGAGGACGAGGTTTGATACTATGATTTGAATCGGCAAAAGCATGGAGTAGCGGGTGGGAAAGCGGCCATTGCGTTGTCATCAACTTGGCCTTGTGCATAGAAGTTGCGATTCTTCTGTATATATGGGTGTTGGCGCTATGCCTGTCTAGGACTACAAAAGTCCAACAAGTCTAAGATTGAAGGGTAAGATCATGAAGAGTCTTTGAGTTGTGAACATCGTTTGTGGCAAAAATGAATGTGGGCGCCAGGCTTATTTGGGATCGCATTTCATATTCAAGCCAAGGTCATGGACTCAAGATCACTCCTCAATACTTGGAAGTTCACAGGAATTTTCAAAACTGACACTGAGTGTAGGCGCTAGGCATGTTGGGGTTGGCAGGTTCATACAAAGTCTACGAACAAAGGTCAAGATTACTCTTCAACACTTGAAAGTTGGATTGAGTGAGGGTGCTAGGCCATTTTGAAAACGGAATACTCGGCCAAGTCTAAGGACGAAGGTCAAGCAAAGAGGATCACAAAATATTTGGAATTGTGAACAAACATGATACTGTGCATGCGCTAGGACTGTTTGGGATTACATCGCTGCGCTAAGTCCACAAGGATGAAGTTCAAGGTCACGAACATCAATTCTTAAAAGTTGAGCGTGTGCTTACTCTCTGTCACGCTGGTGCTTGGTGGTTCTCATACATGAGGATAGTGGTGAGACCAAGGTACATGTTGTCCCATGCTCAAGTTCAGCAGGAAATGGTAGGGTTAAGATTCTCACTCGCGATACAGCGCGGATGACAACTTTGGAGCTCGAGATGCCTGGGGATTGACACAAAACCTTGGGAGAAGTCGAGTAGGACTACGCCGTACCATGGAAATGCTGTTGACCAAAGGCCAAGTCTCGTGGTGTCTTTGGCCGGAAACGTGGCACTGTTCTAGTAGAAGGATATTTACAATTACTTGAAAGAAGCTGATTGCGAGCGAAGTCCACACCCTTTTGTCCACGAGATGAGTCGAAGAAACGTACTGCCAAATGCAGACTTTCTTTGATATATTGAATACCAGCTCATGCAACGTGACATCGGCAACGTTCTGCCCGCTAATGCGGGCAGAAATCCAGGCTCGAGAGTGAGACGCAGCTGTTGCACCCGCCGTTATGCGGCAACGTCCCAGCCCGTCAACACTTTCTTTGCTGTGCAGAACGTTCAATAGTCGAATCTATTGCTCTAAGAGCACTGCACGATATTAACACAATTGAGTGACCATCCATTGAATGACTGGCTCGGCCTTTAGCCGCACATCTTCGCCGAAAGCATGTCCTTTTCTGCGCTCATCAACGCAACACCGTCAAGTCGTTGCGCGCGATGCCAAACATTTCTTAGCCTTTGCCGGAAAACGAAGTCTGAAACGCTCGACCATCACCCTTGGTTGATCGGTATTGAATGTTCACATGCTCAATAGCAGAGATGTTTTCTTCTCACCTAGTAATCATTTCCGCTTTCACCAGCACAGGGATCACACCACCTGTACTCAACCTGAACGCACGATGCCCAAGAATCCTCAAAAGTCCAGAGGTAGCCCCTGAATGGCCTGTGAACGAGATATAGGTGCTATCATCATGCGCAAAAATGTCATCGAGAAGAGTCTTGAGGCGAGCATCCATGTGAGGGTCACTTTCTCGAATATCAGGACTCCAGAGCTTGTCATTCTCGGCAAATTCATCCTCGATGGTGTAAGTAGGGAACTCGGCGTTGATATACGTCTTGCTACTTCGACGATCGCAAGTATGTACTCCGTTGACTTCCCTCATTAGCTCTTTCACTTCCGGTATAAATGGTTGAACAGCCGGCAGTTGGAGACCAGAAAAAGTGACATTCGCAGTAGCCAGGCAGCGATGGAGAGGGCTGGTATAGTATTTCTCCGGCACTGGAATCTTCTGCTCTTCTACCTCAGTGGCCCAGAAAGCATTGGCTTTCTGGGCTTGCTGTGTACCTTTCTCAGTCAAGTGAGCGTCTGCCCACGTTACGGTGTCGTTGCCTTCGAGCTTTGACCAGTAATCGTCCCACGCTGCAGTGCCATAGTAGTCTTCTGCTACGTTGTGGACGCCTTCTCCATGCCGGCCCATGTAGAGGAGTTTGTATTGCACATTGTTACCACATTCTTCGTTGAGATGTGATATATGATGTTCAAAGCGCTCCCATTGAGTCTTCTTTTGAGCGGGCTCAGATTCGGGTTCGGATTCGTAGGGACGATCGATTATTCCGAAGTTGGTAGTTGCATAGTCAAAGAACGAAGGGTTAGTGTAAGGCTCATCTTGGAGGAAGAAGCCTGTGACAGTCGTGTATTTGATATTCGAGGAGCCCGCTTCGCCGTTAGGTAAGACTATGAAGAGGTAGAAGATAGTTGAGAGGAAAGATACAGCACTGTAGAATGCTTTAGATCGGTGGATATGTAGATGAGAAGATCGACAAAGTGCGGAGCTTACACGAAGATCTTTAAACTACAGAGGCTGTTCTGCAGCCTGCTTTCCCCTCGAAATGCAGCATGCTTGTTATCAAAAAGTAGACCTGTCATGAAGGAGCCTTTGATAGAGAACGACAGACCGTGCCGACGAAAAGAGCTGCCAAGGCCAAGACTGCGGACTCCAAGGTAGGGCTGAATTAGAATTAGCGTATTGTCAATGTCCGAGGGCTCTGACCGAGGGCGCATGACACTAATTATGGCCAGGCAAAATCAGCCCTACTAGAAAACATCAACAAAAAAAATTCTTCTTATTCATATCGCCACCATGGAGCAATTACCTCAATATAACCGCCCAAAAACACCTCCCCCGGCATTATAAGGACCCTCTCTACCTTACCGGCACCGTCAGGAGTGGGACACGCCCACAATCGCGCGTGTGCGCCAGATGAAAAATGACGGTAAATTAGCTAGGGATATTAAAGCAGCCCTCAATATTCCCCCTAGAACTTAAAGAAGAATGCTCGTAAATAATATCTATTCTAATAGACGTCCCGGCTATATAGCTAGACGCGGCCGGCCCCCGAAAATCGACGTTAATATAATCTATAAAATAAAGAGGTATATATAGAGTAGATACTAGAAAAGAACCTAACAAAGAGTTAATATAATAGTATATAATATTAAAGATATTGATTATTCTATAGAGGATTTAGCCCTAATATACTAGAATCCTAATATTACTCTAGTCTCGATAGAGCTAGCGGTAGGGTTTAGCCCGCCGTTTTAATAAATATTTATAATAATACTTTTATTAAAGTCTACCCCGTAATAAATCGCCTCTTTTAAAAGAAAGAAGTTAACGCCCTCGTTAATATATTTATATAGGGTATTATAAATAATAACGTAAATAATATCTATATATAGAAGTAAATAAATAAGAAATATATATTTTAAATTATTAACCGAATTACGGGTAAATTTATAGAGTTTTAAAATTTAATATAAAGCCGTAAAACTTAGTATTAAAATCGCGACAACGAGATAAAGCGATAGGGGGGTATAAAGATAATATAAATAATTAATAATAGAAACTATAATATTAATAAAATAGAGGTATATATATATAATATTATAAAAGTATTAATATTAAAGGACTAGGGCCCTAAATATATATTAGAAAAATAAAGTCTTAATATAAATTTAATTAATTAAAGAAAGTCGTTTAATAATACTTTTAAAATTAAAACTATTTTAGCGCGGAGTTAGTCCCGATTTAATTAATCCGAAACTCTTTCTTTTATAAATATATTATTTAATTAAGAAGTAGCGATAACGAGGGGTATATATCTAAATCTATATAAAGAAATATATAAATAATATACTATTAGGATATTCGGGCTATATAACTCTATATACGACTAGGCGAATAATTTAAAACTATTAAAGAGTAGTTTTATTAATTCTCGATATAATACCCTTTTAATATTATTATAGTACTTATATTCTAAATAGAGCTCGATAGGTAGATTTAATATAATAATTATTTCTTAATAAAAATAAATAAAGAGCGGTAATATAAAAGAGAAATATAATTATATTTCTAAAATTATTAACCCTAGAAAAAGAATTTGATTTAATATCTAGTCTACTATTTATATTCCTTAATAAATTCGTCCGCGAAAACGTTTTTTATATTTATCTAATAGTTTTATATAAATCCCTAGTTTTTTTAAAATAAGAAATATTCGGTAGTATAACCCTTCCCCTTTTTAATAATACGGTTATTAAAGATATATTTTAATTCTTATTCTAACTTTAAATCGTCTCGCTCGGTTTTTATTACTTTAAAATTCATAGGTCGTAGACGTTTAAAAGAGTTTTAATTCGGTAGTAAATATTACTTTAATTATATTATTAAAAATACGTTATAGATCTTCTAATTTTCCGGGATATTAAGGCGGTATACGAGTCTACCGATATAATTAAAAACCTTAAATAGATTAATTATTTATTAACTATATTTACGACTAGTAAACTTATTTACTAGAATATTATAATCTTTATATAAACGTAATAAGACCTAATCCTCTTTACGGAAATATTAAAAGTAATAAATATAATTATAATACTCTTTATCATATATTTAAATAAAGGTAATTATATCCGAAATTTAAATATATATTAATTTCTTTAATAAAACGTTATTCTCCTAGTTTCCTAGGTTTAATATATTATTAATAATAAAACCGAAAACTACTTTATTTAGAGTATAGTTAATAGGCTAAGAAAATATATTATTATATTATATAATTATAAAAAGTAGTACCTCTTCCTAGGTTTTAAAGTTTTATAAAATAACGATCTAGAATTATAATTTAATTTTAATAATTTAATTTATATACTCGCTTAATTTATCCGTTTATAGATAATAGATAGTAGAGAATATTAAATTTACTCTAAATTTATTAAATAGAGCCTTCTATAGGGTATTTATAAATTTATAGTCGCGGTCGGAAAGAATAACCTTCGGAATACTTTAATTTATTAAATATAAACGACGTAATAATATATCTATTTATTATTTTATTTTTTATATTAATTTTCCTAGAATCGCGGTTACCTTTCGGGAAAATTTATATATAACGATTATAATATTATTAAATCCTTTCTACGAAAGAGGTAAAACTAGGATAAAATCGATAAAAATTATATAAAAAGAAGAGGGTAGTATAAGAATAAATTATAATATTTTATAAAGTTTATATCTAGGAGTACTAAATAATTAATATTAGAAATAGTATCGTAAATACTCTCTTAGTTTCTTATTTAATTTATATATATACTAGTACCTAGCTATAATTTTATAATATTTATATTTTCCTATATATAAGTTAGAATATACGACGTTAAATAAAGTTTTAATATATAAAGAAAATATATATAAATATTCTAGTATATATACTCGATTAGTAGTTAAATTATTAATATATTATATTAAACCGTTATTCCCCTTCGAAAAAAAAAGATCTACGGCGTCCTCGCTAGTTTTTATATTATAGTTAAATATATAATTTATTTTAGCCTAAAAGTCGTTATTCTAGTACTTTTAAAATAATTTTTATTTAAATTATATATTTATTTCTATTAGTATATAGACTTTATATATATATATTTAGAGTATATTTAGCTCGCTTTCTAAAAAGTCCTTAACTATATCTTTTTATTATAGTTAGGATAGGGTATCTAGTACTATATATTTAGCGCTAGGTTTATAACGGATCTTTATATTTTAAAAACACTAAATGTAATTTAAAGCCCGTACGATACGTAAATTAATCTTTACTATAGATAAGATAGTTATATTTATTTATTTAATTATACTAAGCGTAGTTTTATAATTAGTATAGACGACCGTTTTAAGAGTTAATTCGACTATATATTTAATTTTAATAAATACCTATACTATTCCTACTAGTTTTATTTTAGTAGGTTAATAACGTATTTCTATATCTTTAGAAAATCGGTTAAGGAAAAGGATAAATTAACCTTATTTCTAGTCGGGATAAAAGTCTTTTAGTTTTTTTATAATATAATAAATTATAGCCCCGTAACCGAATTCCTTACTAGTATTAAAGTCGATAAATAGTTCTTTTTTATCGTCGAAATAATATAGAAAGAAAGGTTTAGAAAGAGTACTTTAAACTAGAGGGTCGCTATCTCCGTAAAGAGATTACGGGGGCGGTAAAGCTTAATAAAAAATATATAATAAAGTTATAAAATTTATTAATTATATATATAATTATAATATAATAATATATTCGTTGAATATATTCTAATATTAATATCTTTTATAATTTAAACATATATAAATATAACGTATTTTATTTCTATTAATTATTTACTCTAATTATTTAATTATTTATTTCGAAGTTTATTTTGAAATAATTTATAGAATTTATTAGAATTTATATTAATAATAATTATTATTATTT
>JAABUS010002650.1_pt1 | contig 32955 bp, 28 predicted proteins | sample 5560161 | NCBI WGS metagenome assembly JAABUS01 (sample SAMN10711885, study PRJNA513376) | rock metagenome | isolation source: Antarctica rocks | place: Antarctica: Victoria Land, Trio Nunatak nord | collected 2016-01-04 | reverse complement strand
GCAAGGAGAGAGGAGAGGTAGGTTGCTAAAGTGAATGGTTCGGGGAGGGTGGCGAGAGGGTGGAGAGTATCTATCAGGACGAGGGTTTCTGGAAGCGGCGAGGTCAGAAGACAAAGGCAAGGTGGACAGAGGGCAACTGAGTTGCAAGCAATGAGAAAGAGGGGGGTAAAGGCAGGCTGGGCAAAGCAGGACATACTCTTCCCGGCCTGTTCCCTGACAGCTTTCATGATCTCGGCATGCAAAGCCCCCGGGCTTTTCCGACGAGCTTTCACAGAAACCGTAATCGATAAATCAGACATGGGAGGGCCCTCGAACGAGACAAAGATTACGGCTGTCTTGGAGGCCTAGGAAACAGGAGACTCAGTACATTACGCACTAGAACAGCCCCTTTCGGAACACATCACAAAAGAGGACGCTCCTGCTTTCGCTAGCTCTCAAGTGATACCATATAAGACCCCCCCATCAAGGGGTAGCAAGAAATCGTGAAAGATAGAGGATCGGCGGATCAGGTGGTCCATACCTTTGCATTCTGGAGATAGTGTTTCAGGAGTGCTCGCGCAGGCTGCTCCACCGTGTCCAGCACCAGCGTGAACGGCGACGTTCCGGGCTGACAGCTCAGCAAGTTCTGCAGGAGCAGGAGGGGGCTGTTTTGTGGGGCGCGGTGGGGTGGTGGAGGCATGGTCAAGAGGAGAGCCGGGGGGATTGTGGCTTGTTGTGGGATTAGTTCGCTTGTCGGGAGGGATGATTTGGGAGCGGCATGTATATCGTGAAGGACATTCCAGGATGAGAGTGCCTGAAACGGGTACCTTCCTAGCGGGGATTTTTATGTTTCGGTGGGAGCTCGGTTCAGCCTTACTAGGCTGCGGATCGAGCCGCTTGGCTAGTGGGGCTTAGAATGGACATCACCTGCTTCCATTGAATAATTCCTACTGCAATGAAGTGCTACGATAGCGCGGAACTAGGTTTCTCAGGAACAACGTGGGCGTGCACAAAGAGTGGGACAAGGAAAGTGTGCGAGCTGCAGTGGTGAGTGCGCTGGCGGATGAAGGAGCGACTGAATTCACTCATGCTAATTTTATTGCCGTATACAGGATTATGGAGCAGGTATCTGATATACCGCTTTCGCGTCGATGGCGGATCTCAACAAGGAGGGCGTTCGAGTGAGTCACTTGTGTCCTGCAGGGTGACGATACATGGTGTTTGCAGTTTGCCGAAATTTCATGCAGTATGCCGGCGGAAGTGGGCTGGATCGGAGAGCCCTCCGTTGCGGTCTTGAGACTGTTGTAGTCTGCCTGGCATGGGATTTCAAGGGTATAGTAGGGTAATGTACTTTCTGCTTTTTGTTACTCTTCTTACTGTACACCGATGATGTTATTTGGTAGTGTTATACAAATATCATTGTTGCTGTTGCTGTGCCCCACTCCATACCACAACTGGCCTTTCCACCCTATCGTGAGTCATAGATCTCATGTCTCCTTGAGTTTGCGTCATGAAGCAGAGTGTGCTTGGTGTCGAAGATCATGCCGAGGTTTGGGACAAAATGTTGAGCTTGCATGGAATGGCTTGATGCCCCTGTGAAGACCGAAATGCTCGAACGGAAGAGAGATGGAAGCAGGAACAGCCTAAGTTCTCCCTGTTTTTGTTAGCACATGCTCCGAGAAAACCTCGAATTCGGCCACCGATCGTACCGGGTGGGTCTCATCTGCCACTTGGGCTTGCATGCCGGCGTATTGAGTCCCTGATCGAGGTGGTTTCGGCATCCGTGTATACCGGTAATGTGCTCAGTGGAGCGCAGCCCCGACAAATTTCTCTTCATGTTCGGTCCATTGAAAAAAGTTAACCTGGCAACAGCCGGAAGGCATCGCTATTGTACCAACGCCCCATCTCTCAGCCAGTCTATGGAGTGACTCACTTCCGGACTATATAAACCCCCCAGATCCCTTCTCTAACACGGCAACTCAATCTTCACACTCGTATATGCCATTCTGTTCAAATTGCATGTGAACTCTGAATCGCCTTGCATCTATCATAACCATTGATACCATACCCATACCATCCCACGTTGGCTATATCTCACGATGTTTACCACCCAATCTGCCACTGTTACTGATCCCAAAACGAACCAGAGATCTACAGGGCTCGGCTTCTCCCTCATGGCACCGAACGATACCACCGTCCCCACCATGAGAGACATCTATGGGCAACCAACACAACCCACTTCCCTTGGAAACCCGGTACATGGGAATTCAGTGAGCGAGACACTGGCCCGCATGAGAATGGCCCACGTGAACCCACTGCCGCCAAGCATGGCCGTCCCAGACATGTGGTCCAATAATACAGCGTATGCTGCCCTACCGCCCACAACGTCAATGATCTATCCAGCACCGAACACCATTGTCAATGCTGCCACCAAATCGAATAGTCCCGCCGTGCAGACCACCTTTTCATTACCCACATCAAAGGCCAAGAAAATCTCATCACGTCCCAAACACACGGACAACGCGCTCCAGGACGACTGTGCGGCGCCTGCGGAGAAACAAAAGCGAGTCTGCGTCCTCAAGCTCACCTACCATCGCGGCGTGGAGAATGAAAACGAAAACTCGCTAACACAGCGCATGACGGAAATCTTGGGCTACAGGCCCGCAACAAACGCTTATGAGAAAAGAGGGGGGGAACTCAAGGCCGACAGCTCCAAGTTCGCGATGCCGAATCTCGACAAAACTCTTTGCGAGCGTGTCGTCTGTAAGCTCACTATCCGACCTCCTCGGTATCTCGCCACTAATGCCAAGGCCAATAGACAAAATCGGTCTCACCGAACCGCTCCCCATAGCGCGCATACTGGTGTACATCCTAAAGTTCAAGAATGAACTTCCCAAGCCCGCCATCAAGTACATGTACAAGGCGCTCCTCGTCTCCGACCCAGAGGAAGGTCAATTTGTGCACAGATTTGGTCTCCAACAGCCGACGATTAACGCGGCGACCTGCTCGCTTCTGAAGGAGGAGTTCGGAGAGACCATCGACGACGTCTACAACACAACAAGTCAACGGAATCACGCATCCACCGTCACCAACCCCAGCCAATTCATTCAGCAGAACTATCTCCCCGAAGCCGCCCCATTCTCCAATGATGCCATGGTCGACCAAGGCTGGACTGATAACTTCTACAACCCAACAAGTCAACGGAATGACGCATCCGCCCTAGACTGGAGTGGGAGCTTCGCATTGCCAACCGAGGAGGCGGCTGTCTTGCCCACAGCTTCTGGAAATGCCTACATCAGCCAACCCGAGCTTGGAAACCTCTGCGATTCAACGAGTCAACTGAATCACGCATCCAACATCACCAACCCGGATGCCGACGCCATGATCAACCAAGACTGGACCGGGGACTTTACGCTGCCTGCCGAGACGATTGACTGGCCTGCAGATCCCTCAAATGGCTACATCAATCCATCGGAGCCTGGAAACCGCTACCATCCAACGACTCAACTGAATCACGCGTCCAACATCACCAACGCCCCCTCTATCCCAGCTCCGCAACCCGATCTCGATCTCGCCATGTTCGACGGCCCCGTCTACTCCACCAACGGCCCCAACTTCTTCACCGAAGCGCTGGCTCAAGACGGTGGCTTCCCCTCGGATTTCAACTTCAACGACGACATTCCCGGCATCACCAACCACGGTCAGGATATGCAGGACGCCATGCCAGCTCCAGATGATTATCATGGGGAGAACATGATCATCGACCCGACGCCAGGTCTAGGTGACTCGCTCGGGGAGGATTTCGTGACGCCGCCTACGCCTGCTCTTACCACGCCTCCGGAGCCCAGCTTGGAGCCTCACGGCCTGTGCACTTGGGGGGATATGATTTCACCTATGGGACATGCGGCTCCTTATCTATTTGATGATATGTGAGCAGTAACGGGTATATATCACAGGCTGTCACCATGTGAGGAGATTGAGTGTGGAAATGGAGAGTGGAGCATCAGCGGTGGAGTCAAAGGAGGAGAGGAAGCATTGTATGGATTAGCAGATTTGAGACTTTAGGGGTTGTACTGGGGGGAGGAGTAGGGTTGGGGGATTAGTGGGTTGCATTGCATGGCGTAGCAGATTTTGGGACGTTTGTGGCATTCTATATCTTTACGGCGACTCATCAATCAAAAGTTATGAAATTCATCTTCACTACTTGTTCATACTTAGGGTCCTTGTGCTTGTCCCTGTTTGCTTGTACGTGTCATTATCGTCCTTGTCATCTTCGTACTTCAGTCTGTGGCGGCTGCTTGAATTGATTTACCAATGGTAAAGGACGTATCGTTGGAAGTACGTCGGATGTTGGGTAATCGATTCTCATGATTTCTCTGAGCGCTGAAATCAGTATCTTCACGTCTTGTCGGCGTGTGGGGGTATCCTCAGTTGATTGAAGACCTTTTGATGCTTCCAAGGCTCCTCAATAATGGCCTTTGTGCAGACAGCGCCTCTAGACGATGGGCCTGATAGTGGACAGAGCGAATGGTGCCACAGGAGCAGTTCACTATCGGTCATTGGGAACGCTCTTCTCAATGCAACTCGTACCTTAGGCTCGCTTCTTTGCATTCGACTCTGATGGCTCGACACTTCAGCAGTAAATGAGATTGGGGCCGGATAACCACTACTGGCCAGACTCAACCTGTCAAGCTGCGAATCTTGAGTTTTATCCTCTGTTGGTTTCCTTCGTCTTGAGGCGCTGTATGCTCTTTTACGCAGTCTTAATATGCTTTGTATGCAACAGCACCTACAAAGGTAGATCCGAGGTCGCCTGCAGATCTGTGATTAAGCGACGGATAGATGTTTGGTTCCGTACTTAGCGAAAGCTTCACAGACGTTTCTTCCAACGTACTCTCATCCACAGCCTCTTAGACGCGATTGGCGGGCAAAAGTATTCGACATATCCAACTGTCAATGTGGTCATTGCCTCAACTCTTTATCAATTTTGTACACACGGACCTTCAACCCACAGACTCTCAACCTAGGTTACTTCCGTCTAAGCGCTTTTCCGAAAATTGATAGGTTTGTATTGCAGGACATGGTTTTTCAAGCTTACCCTGGACATGCGCGGACTGCATGTAGGATGGAAGCGCTCCTGCGCCCTGTTCCTGCAGTTTCCTCCTTGCATGATAAACTGCGAAGAGCGTTTCATGCAGCTGTTCTGAACATAAAGGTAGAACCAGGCCTAACAAAGAGTAACCAGCATGGAACTACGACAAATTGTCTTATTCTTGTGATCGACGATAATTATACATTGTCGATGCAGCTTTTCAGATATCGATGGCGGATATACGGCCCGTGAAAGGGTCCGATCTTAGATCTCCCGTTCATTCACTGTTGATGACAGATTATGTCGTTATTGAGCCCACGTGTTTGCTCTGGCCTTAGTAGATAAGCTGGGTATCTCTACCGTCAATTAGTTTGTTCTCTTTTCTATAGATTCGGGCCAACTCCACTCGTTCCACTTTCAGGTACCTGAAGCTGCTGCTCCATCTTAAGCACAACATGATCGAACTATTTCGTGACACGACTATAGGACATCTGATCCGTTGGGTCAGCCATGGGAAGCTCCTTCCTCACGCGGAGGATGTCGATCCTACACTATGGCGTATGTACATCTCAACAGAGAAGTCTACGACCTTGGAGCACCTCGTCGTGAAGAAGAACCACAGCGGCGGCGAAAAGCGACTGCAGAAACAGCACAAGAAGGCCATATCTGCTGCTCGCGCCAACGAGCAGAAGTCTACATCGCAAGAGCATAAGCCAATACCCCAATGGGAGAGTCACACGGTCCCCAGACCTGAAGAGACCAACGAGAAGGCGCAGTCACCACCGCCAGAACCAAAGGAGACATCGCAAATACCGGTCAAAGCAGAGCCTGATTCAAAAACGGACATCAAATCACCACCGCTTGGGGGCAACATAGGCACGGCGGGGACTTGGAGCACTGAAGAGATACAGCAAGCCTTCGCTCACGATGGCAGCCCTCGACGCTGGAGCAGAAACGATACGCCTCAGACCCGGAGTAACGCAGACACCCCTCAAAACACTAGCAGCACTGCATTGCTATGGACGGCAGGCAGCACAGCTGATGCTACACCTCAAAATGAGAAGCCGGAACAATGCTTGGTGACGGCTGCTATGGGCCAGGAGGGCATGGACGTGAGCATGCAGGAAGGGCAGGTAGATGGAAATTCGGCTCTCCAGTTGCATTCGGAGAACAACGAGACTACTTGGAACGCTGTACAGCTCGAAGCTGGCCAAGCGAAAGGCTCTATAGCCAAAGAAGCCGCTGCCGACCCCGCTGCAGACCGAGGGGTCAATGTTGTAGTCTGGCTCGGCCCCCATGACCCTGCAGTAAGTGTGCCACATCCAGGGCAACTTGGCTTCACATGCGACTGACGAGCAATAGAATCCACTGAACTGGTCGCACGGCAAACGAGCTTTCGTCACAGCGCAGATCTATCTCCTGACAGTATGCACCTACATCGGCACTTCCATCTTTTCTCCGGGATCACATGATGTACAAGAGAAATTCGGCGTCGGAGGAGTTGCGGCAACACTGGGTACTAGTCTTGCTATACTGGGATACGGCCTGGGTGTGATGATCTGGTCTCCCATGTCCGAAGCCATCCGATTAGGCCGCAAGCCAGTCTACCTTGTCACACTGACCGTCTTCGTAGGCCTTCAGGTTCCTACAGCACTGGCGAAAAACTTCGGAATGCTCTTAGCCTTTAGGTTCCTCGGTGGCATCTTCGGCGCTCCCGTACTTGCCATGGGCGGCGCCAGCATCAACGATATGTACACTCCAACGCAGAGAGGATACGCTATCATCCTCTGGGACGTCGTTTCCGTTGCAGCACCAGGTAGGTGATGTTCTAGGTTTTTAGAGGTTTTGGCTGATGAGAATAGTACTTGGTCCTTTGTTAGGGGGCTTCGCAGCAGCCGCCAACGGCTGGCAGTGGACCATCTGGCAATTGATGTGGCTTTCTGGTGCAAGCCTCATGTTCTTCATCCTCTTCATGCCAGAGACAAACCAGTCGAACATCTTGTACCGCCGCAGCCGACGCCTCCGCGTACTGACTGGCAACAAAACCCTCAGATCGGAGCAGGATGTTCTTGGAGGCTCGATGAGCCTGTGGCAAACTCTACATAGGCTGTTCGCCAGACCGTTCGTCCTATGCTTCACCGAGCCAATCCTCCTCGTCATCAATGTCTACATCGCACTGTTGAATGCGATTCTCTTCGGTTCGCTTGACTCTTTCCCATTGGTCTTCAACGGCGTCTACAGTTTTGACCTCGGTGAGGTTGGGCTCGCTTTCCTTGGACTTCTCGTGGGTAGTACACTGGCTTTGCCCCCAATGTTCTACTATCTTCGCTACCTCTTAGTACCGAATGCATCTGGAGAGATCAGGCCCGAGAAGCGACTGCCCCCTGCGATGGTGGGTGCATTTCTCGTTCCCATCTCTCTCTTCATGTTCGGTTGGACCGCAAGAGCCAGCGTACACTGGATCGTACCAATTTTGGCGTCGGGCTTTTTTGGGATCGCCATCGTCACCATCTCTTACGCGAACTTGAACTATCTTCCAGATGCCTACCCCTCCTGTGCAGCTTCAGTGTTGGCAGGCAACGAGTTCATGAGGTCGACAGCAAGTGCGGTCTTTCCTCTGTTCACCACGGCGATGTACAACCGGTTGGGCATCGGCTGGGCGTCCAGTCTGCTGGGCTTCTTATCCTGTGTCTTCATCCCGGTTCCTATTGTGCTCTATTACCATGGGCATACCATCCGCAGCTGGAGCAAACGTGCGAAGCAAGATTTTTGATCTGACGAAAGGGTCGTCCAAAAGTTTGTTCCATTCTAGTGACGGAAATTGCGATTTCACCACAATATGCATTATGCTTACCCACGTCTTATCAGACACTTAATGAGCAATGAAATAGAGACTACCTTAGCCATCAGACTATAAAATACAGTATTAACCCAAGCGCTCCTATGGTGTACTTCACAAGGTTTCAAACCAAATACAGCCAGGTCATCTTCAAGATGTTCACATGATCTTCTCCGCGGTGCTGCTGATTCTTGGGCTGTATGAAATTGTCGTTCGACGGATCGCTGGTGTATCAGCCCATCATCAGTAGTGTGCTAATGTCCGGGGGCTGTCGCAGGATGAGCTCAGGTTCTCCTCTCCGCGCTGTGCGTTTGCGTCTCGCACCAAGCCTCGAGTTACTATAGAGGCGAAGACCGGGCGACTGTCTACACTTGACTTATCGCTCTGTGGACTGGCAATATTTGAAAAGCAAAGAAGCAGAAGCACGCTAAGATTCCCCCTAGGGCCGAGGCGCTTGGATGAGGGGGTTCGGCTATCCTCGGTTAAGGGCGGGATAGCTGAGGAGTTACAGAACTTTGCTGGATCCTTTATCGTGGAGATAAAGTAGTCGAGTCTCTGTCATTATTGGCATAGACCTTGAGCTTCAGTTCGTCCGACGATTGTCGCTACTATTCAGGTCGAGGCACTTGCTGATTCCCGGTAAGAGACCCACGATGAGGGAACATCGTTGTAGGGAAACGGCCGATCTAGCTCCTTGGACAAGCCTGAATCGGCCGTGCGAAAGCTCCGCTCCCAAATTATAGCAGTGCAGAGGATATCTTGGTGCTGATCTTCTTGGAAAAATGCCTTGGTGGATATTGCAGCAATACTATGAGATATGAGAGAACGTCCTGTCAACGACAGTCTTGGCGACATCACGCTGGAAGGTAAGATGGCCACGTCTCATTCGTCCTCTGTCTCTTGCTCGCCGCGAACTCGCTGCTTTCGAAAGGCGCATCGCCTCGGACTTCTTCCACGTTAACGGTCGCTCTCATTCTTTACATTTGCCTCTCCCAAGCTTCTCGTATATCTCTTCGAACCGCCCATTGCAATCTCTTACACGCGCAACCGCATGGTGTGCAATCGAGGATCAGAGCTCCAACAAGGGTATTGGTATTGCTCGACCACAGCCATCGACCCGAATCCAAGGTGTCGACAGCTCTATCAACTCGACTGCACGGGGTAACGTAGCCATAAGACAGTCGAATTTTCAAATTGGGTTGTCAAGATTGGGGATCAGTGGGCGCTGAGACAGGCAAATATCCGTTTTCCCAGGTGGGGACGGTCGGGTTGGCAGCAGAGGTACTTGGGCTGCTTTTGCGGGCTCGGAGTTGCCCAAGTCGGGCATGACTGGATCTCTAGAGGCATACGCTCGATTGATGTGGCTCGATTTTGCAGCAAGTCGCGGGCAAGAAGTGGTAAAACACAAAACACCACGTTCATGGTATCGAGATTGACTATGTAACGCATCACAACACCGATTTGTCCTCAAGGATGCGCAAGATTCTGCAAACGGCAAAGCGATAGGCTGGTTCTGCCCAAGCTCAACAGCAATCGACCTCTCAGCAGTTCCAGAGACTCCAGGCCATAGTCCCAGACCCGCCGTTTCCGCTCCTGAATACTTGGTTTAATACTTAGAACATGATCTCCTTATCAGCGGCATTTGCTCTACTGTCTGACTCTCGTGGGATCCAGATCGTTTCATACTCCGAGCGGACTCTAGATGAGTAGTATCTGGCGTGTCACACTGATATCGATATAGATCGAGCTCGGTTGCAGCGCATGTTGCATTATTATTATACAGTCGCAATTTGAGACACAGCCTGACACGTCAGAATTTGGGACGATCATTCTGCTCCTGGTGCCATGATTGTCGAAAGGCCTTCTAGACATTTTGCAAAGGTCAGTTGCCCTCTCATTCGACTCTGAAGTGTTTCGTGGTGGCTCTGTATTTTGCAACGGGAACATCGATCTGGGGGATCGGTGGGTTTTCGTCCTCTTCATGGGGAGACTTTGCTGATAAGACCAGGTCAAATGTGGTCTCTCATGTTTTGACTACCTCATGCGTCTTATAAAGCCCTGATGATAATGAATGTCGCACCTGGGGTTCTCCCAGGCTCACAAGCCCCACCGCGTGTGGGTACTTCTAGAAAAGCGCTACCTACCTGGCTCCTAATGTCATTAGACGCAATACGAATCGACCAAGCTGATCTGCTACCGTTGACGCCAACTCTGGAGCATAACTTAGTTTTAATACGTATCTACGGCCTACAGGACTACCAGAGCTTTCAGGTCACCTTGCCACCTCTCCGACCAAGAAGCGGCTGCACTGCCATCTCTTCCGAACACATCGTTTCACAACACTGATGACGGCATGAACATTGGATGATCGGTAAGTAACGATTCATACTACTGACTAGACGAACAAGAAGCGTGTTGCGTATGTGCTTGACATTCATTGCAATAGATGCTTATCAGGATCTTTGCTAATAAAGGATACGCCTGCATTTATTCGCGCATGAGATGGCGTCTGTTGTGTGAGGAGTTGAGCAGTCAGGTCGCCTCTGGCTTAGGCGTTGTTTCCCGCTTCGATGATTGAAAAAAAATCCACACAGCGATTATACGACCAGATCTCTTCAAGCGTTGGACAGGCTCGCATTCGTGACCATTGAAACATTGGTTAGATTCGCGGCTTTTCTGTCAGCGGTTACGACTTCGACGGCCAAACTAGCAGCTAAATGACCATTCTCGCCTACAAACATTGAGAATCCCAGCTTTGGGGAGAGAATCGGTCTGGTACGACATACCTAAGGCCCTGAAGAAGCCTCCTTTGCCAGACCTTCCGCACGCCGAGAACACCGCTGTTGCGGCCTCCCACATTTTATACCAGGAAGTGATATCAAATAGTGGCGTGCTTACCGTCCTGGAGATTCTCAATGCGCACAATCCGTAATCTTATCTCCTCACGTTAGCGAGTTGCATCCACATGGAGTAAGAGATTGGAGATAAATTTCTTACCAGCACTAATCATTGCTGGAAGAACTACTTCACTACCAGGATCTTCACGATCTCCAAAGACCTGATTTTGGGTCGAGGCTTGCATGCCATACAGGACGGCTGCGCAATTCCGCCACGATGGCAGAGCGCCGCGGCAGGTGATGGACGGTTGGTAGGTACCCATAATGAGGTCGAGTTTGCCATCTCCGCCTGTGCAAGCGAGCAGATTCAGCACAGCGAGAAATATTGGGACATGTGAACCCTCTCCTACCGATATCAAATGCTATCCCACCCTTCCCGCGAAAGAACCCACAGGTTTGGGTTAATTGCGTAGCCGCGGCCTTGATTTGGCTGAGACTCGTCGCACCAACCCGGGCACCAGGTGCTAATATCGGCTGGATATAACATCGCGCTTGAACTGAGCTTTGCGTTAGTAACAGCCAGCTCTCGCACACAACGCAGCAACAAAGCACAGAAAATCCGCATCACGATGCACTCACCACCCATCAATCTCCATGGAAGCGGAACAGCGCCATCGGGTTTGCGTTCGTCATCGCGATTCGCAAAAGCTACCTTTTGCGTCTCAGGACTGATATGCTCGATTGCATCCTCGCAGTCCCCAAGAACCAGGCCAGTCCCATAATCGTCGCTGCATTGGACGACGATACGGGGGGCTGAAACATTCGTCGAAGATGATGTACTTGTTGATAAGACTGGGTCTGGCAAGGCTGGTGTCAAGGCTATTGACTGGCCGTTACTAGGCCCCAGAGGGTTTTCGTGAGCGAGCGAGTTGCAGCATTCAAACAACAAGCAAGCCATAATAGCAAACATGACCCAAGATCATCGAGCAAGGACTCACTCTGCGGCTGTTGTTCAAGCAAAAGGACTCGACCCTGGGGAGTATAAACAGCTAGCGGGGGCATTACGAGATACGATAGCAGCTACGTGGTATATGAACGGCTTCGGCTTAACATGCGACACGTAAGATTCTTGCGCGAAATCGGGTGAAAGGTCCCCAAGTCGGATATAGCGATAAGCCTACTCGACTAACTTGTTTGATGCGCTAAAGCTTTGATTGGTAGGATCGTTCAACGAAATCGACAAAAGCCGCACGTTCAAAATTCTCCTTCATTCGTTGGCCGTCTTTGCATCGCTCTCATGAATTGTGATCGAGTCGCTCTCATCCAGCTTAGCCGCTTGGACGCAGTCAATCCAGAGATTTGACGGACGGCACCGCCCTATGGACTCGAATTGCTCAGTATCGATCAAATTATCCATGAACTCAAGAGAGACACTCGTTCTCTTCCAACTTCACATGCTTACGCCGGCCCCTTCATCATACAGCGCGTGTATTCGCTTGGAGTCGAGGCTGGGCTTGCTGGCCGATATGTTCGGGACCAGAGCATTTCTGCTCTAAGGTTCGACGATTTGGAGGGCTTCCTTACTTTTTATCTCAATACCTTCAGCCCCATGCTTTCCACCAAACGGCAATGATATGTGTACATCTTACCTTTCAAAGGATAGTGCATCCAACCGAACCTCTCTCCGCTTGAAATACTTTCGTATTCGTGAGCTATTTCTCACAGCAGACATACAAATGTCGTTCCTTTCTTTGTCGTTATTTGTGCTATGTAAAAGCGTTATGGTTCTGTTCGCAGATCAACATGCAAGTCATCAGCACAGCCACCCAGTATCCTATGCGATGGCAAGATATTAACTCATTCAGTGTTTCTTCATTGCAACAGACTCAACTACTGTCACGGAAAACAAGAATATCGGATGGTAGGAGTGATTGACGGTCTTGAATGCAACAAAATCCTCCAGCCTCTACCGTGTCCATATGTCCAGCGGGGGCGGCCTTATGGCTTTAGGTCTGGGCTGCTGGAGTTTGTGGCTCATTCAAATTGGCATCAGTCCATCGGAGTGGATTCCTTGGCGCCACGACACTGGAGTGCCGACTTCAAGAATCCCCTGGTCTCTTACGATCGACTCGTGTGAAGAAATTCGGAGAGCTAGTTACTTTCAGGAAAACCTACGTGGGAGGCCCTGGCATACGGTAATTTTCGGGTCATGCCAGCGAAACTTCACGTTTACTCGCCCTGGACCCTTACTCAACGCTGGGCCAAACCTTCAGAAAGCTTCGCGAGCGGTGTTTGTGACCTGAGTGCTCCGTGACTGTCAAGGATTGGCTCATAAAGGTTTGGCTCACCGCCTGCGAACGCCTGATTCCCTAGGAATGATCCAATGTCACCGGGACTGGGCGACATGTACGTGAGGCCCCACATCTGTTCGTTCATCGTCTCATTCCCTCGCTTCCTCGGAGTTGTTCCACTCGTTCATTATCTCAGTCCGCTTCTCTTGTCTTTCCTTCCATCATATGCCTCTATCAAGCTCTGGGAGCGGCAATCACGGACCAATCCATCTTCCATGTCTATAAACATGAAAGCACTATGAGAGTGAGGACTTGAATGTGCTTACGTATTTGGCGAGCATGAAAATGCTGGTCCAGCGCCAGTGAACTAGGATGCATGGCACTAACGGCCGCCCCGGGACAATACTCGTCTTCCCAAGAATGGGCGAGCCGGTCTCGCTCTTCCCGATGGCGCTGTTCGCCACGGATCACCTGAAGTCTTCGTGCCGAGGCGATGCCGTTTGAATCTAGTCACAGAGTTTTCACAACTTTTACGACTATTCTCCTATTGCATTTAGACTCAACGACTTGTGGCTAGCGGAAGAGACTGGCCTACAGGTATATCCTCCATGGCACATCGAAGGCAACGTACCTTCAACAGCTCTGGGATAAGCTCCTGATGGAATTTTTCCCATACCTACTTCAAGCAAGTTGACCATGATTTTGACTAGCTGATCATGCCACAGCATTAAAACGAGGTTGGCATTGTGCGTCATACAGCCAATATCGGCAATGCCATGGTGCGGGCCATGGTCGATTCAGCTGCTGCTGGAGATTTAAAGAGCGAGATGTATGTAGCAGGTATGTCTGTAGGATTCGCACGGGGAACGATGCCCCCGGCTATGCACTTCTGGTCGAACACGGATTACGCTGGCTGCCTCAGGTTTGGCCGCACTCCGCTGTGGGGTTACTGTCCCCCTTGACCTCGATCCTGCAGATTTAGGCGACGTGAGAACTGCGGAGTTGATCTGGAACCTTGGGCGGGCGCCATTCGCAGCACCAGTCTCTTCTCGTTGTCGGTGAGGTGCAGAAAGACTTCGAGCACGCCGCTAAGGTCGCTCGTCAACCTTCAAGCAGTACGCCCAGGTCGCACGTTTGCGATCTCGCCAAGGACATGATCAAGCCGATAGAGAGAGCCAGCGGCTAAATCAGGGGTTCGACATATAGGCTCAACCCAATAATCGTCTTTGCTCGCTATGAGACTTGAGCCGATTCCATGGTGCGCCGAATGTGAGCCCAACTACTCATTCGTATATTTGTTTTTTGTCTCTTTAGCTTCTTCTTGGGTCGCCGCTGCTCGATCATCGTCCACATCTTTCGTCTGTGCTGAGAATTCGACGCCTTGGAAGACTACACCCTGTCAGCACATACAAGCTTGTAGATACCTCACAGAATATATGGGTGGCGGGAATCTGCGGAACAGTCGATCAATTCCACATCTGGCGGTGTTTGATCGATGGGGAGCAATCCTCAAGTATCGAAAGTACGGCCTCGATGGAGCGGCTCCACTTCGCCGAAGAGCCTTCAAACTTATATTGACTCGCTGGGTTAAAACAGATTATCTCGCCTCAGCTACGACAGCAGTACCATTCCTCCCCCCCACAAACTTCAGCACCCGGACATCCCCAAAATGCTCTTCATTATAAGTCAGCTTCAGATACACGTCGCCCCACCGCTTCTGCGGCACCACGATCTCATCAAACATCAGTCTCAAAGCCCGCGTGGCATAACGATACGTCAACGGCTTCAACACAGGCTTATCCCGCACCCGGTCAATGAAGATGCCGCACTCCCCGCCCGGACTCACGGCCTCGATCTCCTGGAACGCCGCGTCCTTGTCGTGCACCGCCGCCTGCGCCAGTGCATCAAGGATCGCGAGGGAGATCTCCTGGGGCTTGATGGCCTTGTTCATCCATTGGTATTCTATCACGAACAGGAAATTATCCGGATCCACAATCAGCCCGCGGCCGTAGGGAAGCGTGCTGACGGAGGAACTGCGCCCCGCCGTATCCACGTGCCCCTCAACCGACGGCGGAGCGTTCACAGCATCATCCGTCGTCGCGACCGTGAAAGCGCCGATCTCCTTCCCGCTGACGCTAAGCTTGCAGCGCAGCTGACAGAACAGGATCCCGTCCGTCATGATGGACACCGCGCGGAAGAGCGTGTCGACGCAGTGGGAGACCTGCAGCTGGGGCACGGAAGCTTCGGGGCGGTGCGGGTTGATGAACATCATGAGCACCTTGTAGCCCTCGATATGCGATGCGATCATGGCGAGCATCTGGTTTTCCCAGCCGAGCTGCGCGAGGTCGTACATCAGGGCGATGGCGGTCTGGTAGATCTGGAGGGGCGGGAGGCGGATTTCGTGGCTGAATGTGAAGTCTGTGATGAGGTTGCGGACGCGAGGAGCTGTGATGTTGGAGGCATGGAGGCTGGATGGAATGCTGTGTGAGGGTGTTGGCGCGTGGGGATGGGCGGATCTGTTGTTTTGGACTGTGATGGAGTACTCACTTGAGATTGAGGGTATTTTTAGGACTGCTCGAGGCGGCGATTGCCTGGGAGATAGTCGCGAAGTAGAGTATGAAAAAGGCCGAGAAGGGAGACGTCGGTGGGGCGCTGAAAATTCGCATCATCTCAGCGCAAGCAGAAGCAGGTGATTTGTTGTATAACACAAGTAAAATTGGGCTTGCAGCATTTTATCGACGGCGGGTAGCAGTACAGGCGCTGTAGCGGCGGATGGTTGATTACGACATGTGGTTGCTATATATATGTTGTATGCGCATATGCGCAAAGTAGAGGGACAGATCGCAAGACCATCCGAATGAAAACCTACATCCCTTCCATCTATCACAAACGACCTTGAAGGGTCATTAGTTGGGTTTTCCTGCAGAAACGAAAAGCCTTCAATGGGTACAGCTCTTCATTGATTTAGGCCGATGGGACTGCTACAATTGTCAATCCATACGTACCTCTTACCATGTTCACTATGTGTTAGACAAGTATTCCAGGGTCGCCACTGGTCTTGGTCGCTTTGCTCGTGTGGTTTAATAATGAGCTATGGCGAAGGGCGTGTTACTCATCGGAGAGCCTGCTGGAAGAACATAACCCGGGGGAACTGAAAGAGTCAACTTCGGACTTTAGCAATAGACGAGCGTATAGCATATAATGTTGAGAACGAGAGTGTGACATGTTCCTAGACCCATACGTTTCCATACATTCATGGAGTGTACTTCTCGGACTTTGATGAGAACGAGCCATGGCGTGTCATGTTACTGTACCTACCTTTGGTCCTCCTGACCCCGCTGGTATATTTGCTATGACGTTGTGCATGTCTTGCCATTGGTTTTCTTAAGTCCTCGAGCCCACAGTCACTGCACCAACGTGATGTTTCAATAGCTATCAGGCTATGGTCCTGGGCAGCTCTAGCCAGCGCATGAGCTATTGTGCGAGCAGATGCTTGATTGAAGCTCCCTAGACGTAACATGTGAACCTCCCGCCGGGTAACGCTCTCTGGAACGCACCAGATCGAGCGACTCTTCCCTCTTCTCACAGCGTCCACAGGTTTGGTATGCCACGGACGCTCTTGAGTACTCATTCCGGTAGATGCAAGTTCCAAACGTCTCTTATCGGCTCGGACTCAGTGGTCTGTTGAATCCTCCCACACGATTCATATACTGCCTATACTCCGTCTTCTTCTCCTTCCTCACCCCATAGACATTGTTTCCGGGCACTTTCGTCTGCTTCGTGCTCCGAAAGCCTGAGAAACCCATCATCTGCCGCATCAATGCCACTTCGGGATCTTCATCGACGTCCATATCTTCTTTCGCCGAGGCTGAGGCAGTGACTTTCGCGTCGGGCGGCTTAGAGGTCTCAATTGAAGGGCCAGTTGTGGAATGTTTGGTGCCGTTGGCTGAAGGTGAGCCATTGGTCTGAGATGGTACAGTGGAAGGAGGATGAGGTTTTTGGCTTCGTGGGCCCGTGGGTGGAGTGGGCTTTACGGGAGCATTGAGAGATGGCGAGTCGCGGCTAGATGGCTTTGGTGGTGGTGAACGGATGGGAGAGCGTTTTCGAGCTGTGGATGTACGGCTGGGTCTCGGAGATCGAGAGCGCGAACGGTTTTGAGGACGCTCGGAGCGGCGGGCTGGTTGTTCATCTAGGCCGAAACTTTTAGTGGCCTTTTCAGGCAGCGTATAAGGGTTATAAACTACCTCGCCGTGATCGATGCCTGTCTCTGCTTCTCGAGCGTTCTGTATTCCGCCTGTCTTTCTGACCGTCGCGAGCTCGCCCGCCATCTCTGCCTTCATCCTCGCGGCCATTTCTACCTTCGTCCCTCTCTCGCCCTTGTCGCCCATCTCTCGATCTGCTCCTTTCCCCTCTTCTTCGATCGTGAGATCGCGATCTGTGACTTCGATCCTGATTTCGCCCATGATTCCTGACGCGGGGACCATCTCGATCCTCCCTTGCTCCACCACGTCCCTCTTGTCGGTCGCCTCGTTCCTGGCCTCTTCGACTGACGTTATGACCGCCGTCTCGTGACTCGGGAATGTCGCGCATAGTAGAACTATCATTGTGCTTTGCTCGTTTAGCTGGAGGTTCTGCCATCTCCATCAGTGTGGTGAGAGGTCAAGTTCTGCGTGGGAAGGAGCACTGGGCTTGTGAGTGCTGAGTCTTAGAGGCTTTTTCCAGGGCTCCAGCAGCGGCTGAAGGTGAGGTATAAGCTGGAAAGATGAGTTGAGCTGCGCAAGAGGCTAGAGCCTGTGATTTTTAGGGTTGGCCAAGGAAACGCGTGCTTGACATGGGGCTTGGCTGGAGACCAGAGGAAGGGCCACTTTGTGATCTTCAAGCGAATCAGCATTGAGCCTGATACTTCTACGCGAGATAACATGTATGTCACGGCTCTCTGTAAGTCCGGTACCGAATCTTCGTGCGACAGCTATTCCTCCAAAGGATCGTGCGTGCATAAGCGCGGCGCCAGATCTTTCCACCAATGTTTCATCATAACAAGTGCAAGTATTATATAGTTTCGTCAGCAACTTCGTAAAGAAACCTACGATTGGTCTTTGTGGTATTGCCCATGAAAAGATCAGGAGGACAGATATGTACCTCGTTTTTACCTCCACTAATACCTAAAGTGCACCTTAAGAAAAGGTGATTTTCACCGCAACTCCAAAAACATCGAACCACCTGCGCTTGCTCTTCATGGGGTTTTGAATCAAAAGCGCCGGCCTTATACCACCAACGTCTTTCATGGATCGGCTTCCGTTGTCCCTAGTTGCTATCGCCTGCGTTCTACTCCCTGTGAGTTCCACAACGGTGAAGTGTAGTATGTACCCGCTAAACTTCATCTAGTATGCAGTGTATCTTGTAGCCGCTGCTGTATACAATGTCACTCTTCATCCTCTAGCCAAGTTCCCCGGTCCGAAGTTGCGGGGCGCGTTCTACTTTCCTCAGTATTGGGATATCTACACGGGTGAAACAGAGCACAAGGCCCGGGAGATGCATGAAAGATATGGAGACACTATTCGCGTATCCCCCAAAACGCTGTCATACACCAATCCTCAGGCTTGGAAAGGTAAGTCCAGGGTCTCAGCCTGCCCCACATAGTCCAGCCTTTTGACTGATATCGAACACAGATATCTATGGGAATCGTCAAGGCAAGCATGTGATGTCCAAAGACAAAGAGGTCTATCACGGCCAGGGAAATGGCGTTGCCAATATCATTGGTAGGTGGTCCCAGGTATTTCAGAAAATCCGACACTGAAGGATAGTTCAGTCTCTAATAATGCCGACCATTCTCGAATGCGGCGGCTGCTCAGCCATGCGTTTTCGGACGCGGCGCTACGAGATCAAGAGCAGTTGATTACCCACTACCTTGACCTCCTTATCGAAAAGCTTCAACAACAAGTCGTGGGTCCTGAACAAGGCAAAGTCGACCTTGTCCGGTGGTATAACTTTACGACTTTTGACATTTTAGGCGATCTTTGCTTCGATGAGCCGTTTGGAGCACTCAACAAGGGCCATTATCACTCTTGGGTTGCAAGCATATTTCAAAGCCTGAAGATGGTTCGAATGTTCAGGGTGTTTCGTGCATACCCAATACTAGGCAAGATGGTATTTAGTTTACTAAAGCTCTTCCCCCAGGCCACAAAAGCTGGCGCAGAGCATCAAGCGCTTACGGCTCAGAAAACTGAGCGACGTCTGGATAGACAGACAGACCGGAAAGACATCATGAGGTATGCCCTTCCCGTGTAGACCACTGTCGAGATCTTACTGATACGATGTGCACCAGCTACATCTTGCGATACAACGATGAGAAAGGCATGACGCGCGAGGAGATCAAGGCAACATCTGGAATCCTCATCATCGCAGGAAGCGAAACAACAGCCACTCTTTTAAGCGGTGCCACTTTCCTTTTACTGAAAAATCCATCCGCCATGACAAAGGCTGTGGATGAAGTACGGAATACTTTTTTCCACGCCTCAGACATTACATTCGCCTCTGTAACAGCTCAGCTGCCCTACCTCAACGCTTGTCTCGAGGAATCTCTCCGCCTTTATCCGCCAGTTCCCAGTGTCCTCCCAAGGAGAACAGGTTCCGAGGGCGACATAATCAACGGCCGCTTCATACCTCCGGACGTGAGTAAAGTCACATCAACCAAAGACAGGACGCTGATACATCGCTCACCTCAGACCTCCGTCGGCGTTCACCCTTGGAGCGCTTATCTATCAGCCGGAAATTTCAAAGACCCGCAAACATTCGCTCCGGAGCGCTGGCTTGACGATGAACGCTATGCCAACGACGATCGCGCAGCATGCCAGCCATTCTCTCTCGGGCCGCGAGGCTGTCTAGGAAAGGCAGGTCCATTCGGGTGTATCAAGATAGACCGTGATGATTAAGCTGACTCAATATATAGAACCTGGCCTATGCGGAGATGCGGTCGATTTTGGCTCGGGTGCTCTGGCACTTTGATTTGGAATTGTGCGACGAGTCGACGAACTGGGCCAAGCAGAAGGTTTTCATTCTGTGGGATAAGCCGGCGCTGAATGTGAGGTTAAGGGCTAGGGAAGGGGCTGGTCGAAGGGACAAAAAGGAGAGAGAAGCCTGAGGACCTCGAGGTCGTGCTGTGTGTCCACTTGTCCTCCGATCTGCGACTCTGTAAGTTTGTATTTCTTCCATTGAAACTGGATCAACCGATTCGCTGATCCTGTTCTCAAGCTCCAGGCCGACTTAGTCTGGGATGCCTACAGTACTCGAAGTTGTGATAATCATCAAACATATCCACAGAGTGTAGGGTAAGTGAATTTACAGACTTCACACGTAGTGGCAATTCTTCTCTATATATCTGCTGCGATTCTAACAGTAGGCACGCAAAGGGAAACAGCCTTATATTACAGTGGCCCTGATTACATCGAGAGGTAGAGAGATATTTCCTTCGATTATGCATGCTGGTGTTCTCTATAAATTAGATCTCGAGTAGATATGCGGAGCTACTTTTCTTAATACAGCCAGAGAGCCATAGGGATAAGACGGAATATTTTTGATTGGCTGATAAGAGGCGTATTGCTTCTGATTCCCAAGTATAATTGAACCACTTATATTACGCGCCGGGCAGCATGCTCGTTCAGACCGAGGAAGATTGAGCGTTTGGCAGATAAGTATCAAAAATCTCGCTCTAGATTCATTCGAAAGCTAAGGGTGGTCGAAATTTTAGATTCTCAAACCCCCTAACGGCCCTGTCGTTGCGTGTCACGGGCTTTTGGCAGTATACTTTGACTCTTTGCCCCTCTGGCTATGGGCATGCACCGATCGATCGCTCCATCGTGTATCTTCTCTTTCCGGCGAATACCACACAAGTGTAAGCTCGTGGGATTGCTTCACGATACGATAGTCGATATACGTGATTCTGTCAGCTCTAATCTCTATCCTGGGGGATGATGAACAGCCTGTAGTATAGCGTTGTCGAATATGTCGTTGGACTTGTGCTCCGCATGATGTAGGAAGCGCCTCCTGACTCCAGAGCGCTTTTCCCTCGCTCATACGACTTGTTAGGAACAAGAGGAGCTTGCCTTTGGGGCAGACCAAGCTTGAGGACGCTAGCTTGGGGCAGGTTTCTGACTCCTCGGTAAATCGGACGGCCTCGGCAATGCTGACTCTGGCTTGACCACAGCAAAAGGGTCCTCAATGGCCCGAGTATCAGCCGTCACCCTGGATTTGTTTACCGGCAGGTTGGGGAAAGGTGCTTGGGGCGTGGGGATTGGTTGTAAAGAGAACACTGGCTGTAAATTCTGCCATTGTCTTGGTGAGGAACCTACACGCAAAGGAGTTGCTACTGGAGATGAGCGAGCATTCAAATCTCGCGCGGGATCTAGTACAGACTGTTGAACTGGAGGCTGTGGTGGGGTGTGAGCTTGCCTGGAGCCTATATAGGCCTGCTGGGGTAGCGTAGAGAGCTCCGCCGGGACTGATTACTGTCGTGTCACATCCTTTCGAGGCCTGTGCTCTGCTGTATCCGGCATGATTACCTGAGGCGTGAAAAGATATCATAAGGCGGCACGACCCTTATCTTGTAAGTTTGTGCAGGTAAGGCATCGAGATCTTTCAACGTCTTGCTCGAAGCGTTAGTACACGTCGAGGCAATTTCGGACCAGTTCCCAAGATCGGTGAAGCATGCGTTTCGAGGACCCATGGGTAAGCTCAGAATGGAAGGGGGCAATGCTTCGATGGGGTCTAGAGCACAATCTGTATAGCTAAACCGAAAACCAATCTGCACTGTGGCACTGCTCCCCGCGGAATCGCTGCGGTCGTGATGGCGAACGAGAAGTGGAGTCGGAAGAAGTGGTAGATCGATATCGACGTTATGATGTTGTGAAAATCGTGCTGGAGGACTGGGATGCGGCTGCTGTGACTGAGGTCGGAAAGAGAGCGTAAGAAGATCTCTTCCGAGGGACTTTGCGGGGTGGCTCCATTTTGACGTTTCGCCTGCTCCTTTAGAGAGGGGAACACAACATGCTGAGGAGGATCGCTGGCATTGGCAGGATTATAGTTAGACACCGGGGCTGAATGCTGTAAGGTTCCCTGCGACTTAGCGAAAGAAGAACTGAGGTCATTGTCATCATCTTACCAAAAGACAGGGTATCCGATATGCTCGCGGAAGTTCAAGTCACTAGGACCAAACACTCTGGTCGTCCGCTATCCGACCAAGGTGTCTCGACAGCACGTACAGCGAGTCTGTCAGCATTCGACCGGAGGAATACCCGCATTTCAGGTTCAAATTTCCACCAATATTAAGCGCAATCTCAGCTACTTGTGCCGTCCGAAGTGCAGGAGTACTGGTCAGGATTTGGATGTAATAAGGAGTAACGATCGCCTACGATTACATAAGTAGGAATTCTGAGATTGGCGTCGGCTTGTACATACAATGAGCCATGTGTTGAAGACCAAATAGTAGACCAAACGAGTAGCTGCAACACGATCTGCTCTATCGACTTTGACCGTCTTCACGAGCTGGACTGAGATGATCATAGCACTTGCGGGATAGAGAGCAAGTAGAATCGGAGCTAGGACAACCGTGAGCTTTGCATAGCGTTCAATCCACCAAATCTGGTTGGTAAGACATCCACCTTCTAAAAGAATGACATTCGTTGCCGCCCAGATGGCGAAGATCACAGTAATTATCACGGCGATGACAGTAGAGATATACCATCGGTTGCGGCTCGAAAAGCGAACGCGACGTAGCGATCGAAAGGCGGTCTCGAGCCCGAAAACTAGCATGGTGATAAAGGCCAGCCAGAGCGCTGCCATTGTTAGCTATAGCTGTGTATGCACTTGAAGCAAGCCTCAGACCGGGAAATACAAGCTGGCCAGTCTTTCCACATCCGTCAACGAGGATGGGTATTTCGTTCAAAGACTGGACCGAGGTGAACAACAAGCTCTGAAGCATGACCGAAGCTGAGATAATGAGGGGGAACACCTCTGCTGGGTGTATTTCCAGAAACCTGTCATTCCGTTAGCCTTGAATCTGGTCAGCGTTCGGCTTGGCGAATTTACCGTCTGTTAGTCTCAAAGATCCATTTGCGCACTGTCCAGGCATCGTAGAGAATAATCCCTATCATGTCAATTCCAGCAGCCAGGTTCATAGCCGCCAGAGCAATGATGGCGATCTGGAACCAGGATCCCCCTACAAGGGCCCACGCCGCATTCATCTGTTGGGCCAGCGTGGTTATGTTTGGTGTATTAGAGAAGTCATCTCCCGTAGGGATATCAGAGCGCATGGGAGAGATGCGGCTTATATTAGCCACTCACTTCAACTGGTGGCATTGAAGATTATAGGTTAAGATAACACCGGCGACCAGCGACGACTGCGCGAAAGGAAGGTCGAATTGAGAATGTACGTCATGGGGATCGCAAACTCGGTAGAAAGACGCAACTGAACCAGCCAGCTAAGGAAAAGAACACGAGGTAAAGAGAGAATGAAAGAATACGTTGGGGTCCTCGAAGGGGGCTGAGAACTGCACATGAGATGAGGCCTGGAACTTTAATCATGCAAGGCCATCTGATTCAGGTTATCCTTGAAGTGGGTACCGATTAATGCTGAGTGCATCGATGCAGAGAGTGATTACGGTACTTGTTGGACTACTGGAACCCCGGGATCGGCTGAAAGCACAAGACATCCCGCTCTGTCCCTATCGTAGGTTTCATACTTGGAGTAGGTGCTACCACACGTGACGCGACGAGTGTGAGAGCTGTACTCAGCGATCGCTGGAGCCTTCAACCTATTTCATTACGACGCCCTGGGTTTTTATCGCTTACGAACACGTTATGGGGCTCACAGCTGATCGGTTACAAAGCGCCTGGAGCTTAACGGCATCGTCGAGGCGCTGCTGCGATTGGATGAACGGGTACCTCAGATGGGCGTGTAGCCTTCCTCATATTGCCGAGGCATTGGCCAGTGGAGTTGCCTCGCTGCCAAAGTCTGCAGTCAGCTTGAACAAGTTTTGAGATTTTTCGCATTGTTGATCAACAGGGTCAGGTTATGATCGGGAAGGGGCCGAAACAAGGCTGAAGTCGGAGCTAAACCTCAGCCGCATGACGCGCAATAAGATTAGTAGGTTGATGCTTTGTTCGTCAGTCAATCTTCGAGTTGTAAGATCTAGAAACTCTTACGGTGCAGTATCTCTCGCCAGGGCTCTGATTGGACGACGAGACAGAAATGAGTAATCTTATTTCTAGCGTAGATATGCTGAGCCTTCCCCCCTCTTGACAACGTCACTCTCGAAACCTTTGCCAAAGACACTACCGCTCAAGATGCAGCAGCAACAACAACAGTACAGTCAATACGAGCAAGTCAACCACTATGGCCGTCCCACAGCCCGGCGGCGAAAGTCCCTCCTTATTGGCATCAACTATGAGGGGCAGTCTCATGCCCTTCAAGGCTGTCGGCAGGATGTCCGCAACATGGTGAGTTAACCCCAGCATCCTTGATGCCCGCGGTCTCCATTGTCTCTTTCCTTCCATAGGCCTGGAATGACCGTCATGCTTGCGCTCATAGTCCCAATTCCTCGCCTCTCGCGGCTATCCCTCCGACGAACGCTCGATGGTCATCCTCGCAGACGACCGCCAAGGGCCCTTCTACCCCTCCGGCCACAATATGCTAGCAGCCATGGACTGGCTGGTCTCCGAGCCTGGTACACAATGCTTCCTCCACTACTCCGGCCACGGAGGACAAGTCAGTGACCCTGATGGCGATCGAGCCAGCGGCCTCGACGATACCATTGTACCTGTGGACTATCAAAAGCAGGGACAATTGAATAGCGATACCCTACATCGACGTCTTGTGAGCAGGCTGCATCCGACAAGTACATTGTTTGTGGTGTTCGATTGCTGCCATTCTGGCTCCGCCCTTGAGCTGCCATTCGTATACCAGCCGGACTCACATGGGAATGTGAATCTGATGGACAACGTCAAACAAGGAGTGCATCTGATGCGAGCCGCGCAAGATCTGCTCCAAGGAGGCTTCACTAGTAACAAGGTCAACGATGCGAAACAACTGTTCGCAGGCGCGCAGTCATTCTTCCAAGGCTTATCACACATGGGAGAAGGCAGTACAGCAGATGAGTCTGGGCTTGGGGAAGAGCGTTTCCAAGAGGATTGGGTACATGAGGGGAAGAGCGCCTTTATGTTCAGTGGATGTAGGGATGATCAGACCAGTGCGGATGCAAATATTGGGGGTAGTAACGTTGGGGCTATGAGCTGGGCTTTGCTACAGACGCTGCATTCGAGACCGGGGCAGAGCTATCTTGAGGTGCGTAGCTGGCGTTTCCAACGTCCTTGTGGGCTATACTGACTATGCTTGACAGGTCCTGCAGAATACACGGGGTTTGCTACATGGGAAGTACCAGCAGATCCCTCAGCTTTCGGTGGGAACAAAAGTGGATCTAAATCAGCCGCTGAATATATGACGTATGGTATGTCAGGGCGCGAAAAGGTTCAAAGGGCGATATGGTTGATGACCATTTACCTTAAAGAAAATGAATCACGGGATAGATGCATTGAATTATTGTCACCAAATTAAACCAGTAATTCAATTGCATTGCCAAGTCGCCAGATTAACTTACTCTTCTAGGAAAATTTAATTTCGATCGAGTAGTGTTCAATTGAAAGAATTGATTCAATTGGGACTGCACATTCTATCTAACATGTTACTCACGGAAGCAAGCGAAGCGTATCCATGAACTTCAGACATAGGCGGACTTGCCTCGAAATGGCTTCAGCACCCAGGTGAGGAATGCTCTGTTTGGTGACTTGATCACTGACCTTATCTTAGGAACCCAAAAGAGTAATATGGCAAGCGTCGGAACCTTCGCAGCTGTCCAGATACTACTCGCTGTTGCGGAATCTGTACGAGGGGCCATCGTTCGGAAATCTTAATACAGATCTGCAAGTGCTACTGGAGAGATACCTGGACGAGAGGGGAGTGAACACCGCATTGGCACTGTGGGTCCCTGAGTACATTAACTTCAAGGAACAGAGGGAGTACCTCAATTAGCTGTCAAGTAAGTCGCCTCACAAGATGAACCTGTTGCGAAAGCTGACTTCCATGTGCAGATGTGAAGTCGTTCGTCGATGCATGATACCGCAGCGTGACTTGTGCATATCCTTCTACCTTGTACCTTACATATCCACATCCACTCCGAGCGACTTGCCGAATAATAACTTTGTACTTTATCTCGTGGGCAGGACTTCGCAGAGCACCCGAAACCATGTTATCCTACAAGATTAAAAGCTAAGCCCGCTAGGGACCATTTGTGTCACTGCCCTCGGTTTTTAGAGAGTCCAACAAGGCCACTTCTGTTTGTTGCGGACAGGAACAGCCAAGGTTCGGCCCCTTCAAAGGCAAGGTTCCCAATAGTTGAAACCGTTCAGTTTATGCTAGTTTTAAATAGTACCTTAGGTTTGCATAACCAGTATAAGATACATAAATCATTCATAATTCATACTTGACTTTTAGGTACTTTTGATTTTTGGAAGTCGCGTGCCAATTTTCATGCCTTAGTCCGCAATCGAGGCTGAGTCACGAGGCTTAGCGGTTTCATCTAATTTGAATGTCGTATAGTGCGCTTTCCCTTGATAGGCTTGTTGGTATAACCTTTCAAGGTGTTCATTGGGTGATTGCAATTCCTTGTTGCAAAAAGCTGTTGCGCTTTGTCTGATTTACTTTTCACAGCCACCTCTCTGACGTTAGTATCCTTGGCATGTTTTTCCACTTGGAATATTCCAATTTTGGTCTAGTTTTCAATTCGGGATCTGAACAAGGAACAAGATTGCGAAGAGATCGGTATAAGCACTCAGCAGCCTCCTTGTCACGACTGACTCTGTCACCATCCGTCAGAAATACAAGCATGGCGCAGCTATGGACCACGTCGTTCCTTCATCTATCTGAAACAGGGTTAGTCTTGACCTTGTAATCTAAAGCCGCACTAGCTTTTTGAGGGTTAGATCATTCATTGCCTCCTCCAATAACAATTTGATCCTTGATGGAACCGTTATTGATTTCAAGATATTTGCGGTCACCAACGAGTACCAACATCGCTGCGCTGCGCCTGTCGTGGTCATGACGAATACCAACGATGATAGCAGACAGAACTCGATCTCAGCCACTATAAAACCACACCCTCCACCCTCCCTTTTCTCCACCATCGGCTTCCGAAATACTGCTTGAATACGAGTTTTCTTTGAAAGACAAATTGCTTTCCCTATACAGATCACCTTGATATCTATCCTTCACTCCAAACCCTCTGCCCCATCCACACCAATCAGATGTATCTCCCTGCACTTCATTCGCTGTTTCTCTCCCTTCTCGTCACCACCACCTTCGCAAACCCCGTCCTCAAGCGTGATTGTAGCCCCGGCATTGCGACTAACGTATGCGAGTTTACCGGCGGTATGTTACCCTGTCAAAATTCATCACCACCATCTGTACTTCCCTCTGGCGTCATGAGACAGGCATCAATCGCATCTAGCTCCCTACCATGGTCTCACAATTCCCCTCACGTCCTAGAACAACACACTGATACTAACATTCCAATCCCTCTAGGCTTCAACGGCCCCGATTCCAACAACCCTGGGTATTGCCTCTACACCCCACCCACGCAATGCAAGTGCGGTGACCTCAACTCCCCCGCTGGATATTGTGAGACAATGACGTGCACAGATCATGGCTCTTGGGTCAGTACGTCCACTCTATCGTCGAGGTTCTTGGCTGATGAAAAGCTGTGCAGTTCTGTCATGTAGTCGGCGCTGTTCCCGTAAATTACCCCTCGACTTCATATGACGGCAACCACTGCGACGGACAGTGTTATCTTTGTGACATTGCGGGATGTGTAAGTCCTTAAGCTGGAGTGTTGGTATGTGGCTACAGCTGACATATCATCGGTAGACGGATGTCCTTGTTTAAGCGCGGAAGATGGTCTGCCATCTTGCCCTAATCAGTATAGAGAGAGTCCAAGTTGTTGACGATGTCGAGCGTCGATGTATGCTCAGGACCCTATGCTTTCTCCTTTTCATCTAGCGTTCATGGATACATCTTCTTGACTTCGATTATCTTACTTTAAGCTTGATAGAGAGAGTCTTAGTTGTTGACGATGTCGAACGTCGATGTATGCTTAGAACCCAATGATTTCTCCTTTCCATCCAATGCCCGCTAGTACATCTTCTCCGCCTCTGCCAGCTTGCCTTGATTAGCATAGAGAAGGCCTAAGTTATGAACAGCACAATCAGAATCTTGATCCTTATCGACATCGGCAACGTTGACACCAGAATGTTGCTGTATACAACAGTTCGCGTGCGGCAGTAAGCGCTACTGCATTACCCAATAATTCGGCTCCAATGATTCTGGTACAGCATATCCAACGACCGTAAGAGCCAACATCGCCAGCATCATCAAATCATGCTTGCCTCCACTAACGTACTCCACACACCAATCGTGGACCACTAGATGTATCGAGTAGCTCTCGGTATCTCCATGTGATTCGACTAACGAATAAGCCAGCAGCATCTTGACGACTCTATTGAAACCAATCTCACTCCGCACGATATCTTGGAACCAAACCGAATCTTTGGAGTCTCGGCTTCGCGGCTGTTGGATCTAACTGCTTGACGTGTTCGTACAAGATGCTCCAAGTCGTCTAAATGCTCCCATTCGCCATCTCTAGTCATCGATGAGTCAGAGCTCAACGTTGAGAAGAGTGCTATCGAAGAAGAGGAGTACCTAGATTAGACTGAGGTGGACGTGAACTATTTGTGAGAATCTGGAGAGCTTGATCCCCGTCGACCCTCGTGACTTGTGTCGCTGCCCCAAATTCTCCAAGGCGGGAAAGGCGTGTGATAATTAGAATAGAGCCGTGATCGACAGCTAGAAAGAAGAACTCGAGATCGTAAGCCTGAGAGTCTTCGACCTCTACATAACAGTCTCGATCGACGTTGTCAAAGATAACGAGCGGGTTATAGCTTAACCTGGGTGCAGATTTCCTATCTAGATTGAGCTTATCCCAAGTGGAAATTTCTATCTAGGGGGAACTTGATCTATGCTAAATCTATGCTCAACATAGATCGAGCTTAACGCAATAGAAAGATTGAAAGTAAGAAATAAGTCGTAGTTTAGAAGCTTAATATATGCAAGATATATACAAGATATAAAAGAGAAAAGCTAAATTCTTTAATCTATATAATACATTAAAGATATCAAGTATATATCTAATATAAGTTAGATTTATAATTAAGTTTTTCGTTAATATTAAGTACTTGTAATTTTATACAATTTTTAAAGCTTAAAATATACTAAATTTATACTTAATATATGTTACGCTGCTATCTAGGCGACTAGAGTATCAGGGTAGATTGGTACTGTTGGAGAGATTTGTAGACGTCTTTAGGCAATGCAAGCAATCACTTGATAACAAGGTTTTGTAGCTTGTATCTATGATAGAGGGTAACTTAATAGATAAGTTGAACACGATTCATAAGGGAGTCGTGTCTAGGGGATCTATATATACTAAAGGAGATCCTCCTTGCTCGCTAAGCTCGTTGTCGAGCATGTCGAGCCTTGCTCGCTTTGCTCGCTGTCGAGCACGTCGAGCCTTGCTCGCTTTGCTCGTTGTCAAACACGTCGAACCTTGCTCGCTTTGCTCGTTGTCGAACACGTCGAACTCGCCCACTAGCGCGTCGAGCAATGCTCGCTTGTCAAGTCGTCGAACATGCAAATAATCGTGCTATATACTATAAATTACTTTGCAAGGTATATATCAATTGTAACGAGCTAGGGTCGTAACACTATCCTCTTCTTCAAACTTTTTCGTTTCGAAAAGCGAATGCTTACATGTCATGTCTTCTCATCAAAATCGTATTTGTCTTGCCTTCAAAATCGATTGCTACGAAGTGCTTGTTAATTTTGCTTGTAAACGTTGTTGCTATACTAGCAAGCCTTGCATTGTCATGAAAGATTCGTCATCTTGTCTAAAGTGTTTAAAATGTGTTTGCGCGAACAAATCGTGTATAAATATGTCGTGGATTTTCTTGAATTGTATTAGAGAAGATCTATTCTCTAAAGTAATAAAGAATAAGATCGTATTAACAATCGTAATTACGCAATTACTTCGTAATAAAAAGATGTTGAAAAAAGTCGATGCAAAGACGAAGCGAAAGACACAATATTTGCTATCTAGTATAAAGGAGTCAAATGTCACTAAGTCGTCAAATTGTTTTGCTACGAATGCTTTGATTAAGACATCTCTTGTCATTTAGTTTTCCCTTGCTATGCTAGATGATCTTTCGAACGTTGATGGAATTTTTGAATAAGAGCATGATAGTCGTCGAGATTGCTAGTTAGTTCTCACGTGTTCTTCGTCGTAAAGTACTTTTTTCATTTTACAAGATATTGTTGATCTTGTTGATCTAGAATTCTCTTAACCTTAAATCGATTTTCTTTCTATAATTTATAATGAAATGTTTCTTGTATAGACGTACTTGAATCGATTAATTTCAACAATAATATATAAAATACTAGAAATATTTTGGCGTTCTTAGATAAGTCAAGTTTATAGTTAACTAGTCCCTTAGTTTTTTTGACGAAAAACGATTCAACTTTAACATGATTCAACTTCTTATTTAACTTTCTTGTTCTAAGATTTTTTGTAAAAAGATATACTTTATCTCTCTCTTTTAGCTAAGGTGTCGTTTTTCGTTTTTTGTTTTAATATTTGATCGATCTTTCTTGCATTTTTAAGATGTTGTCGTGTATCTTCTTTAATGTCGTTACTCTTTCGATAGCTAATTGTGCTAACAAATGCGTGCGCTCTTCCCTAAAGAGGTTTGATTCCTTGTTATAGTTGGCGAAGAATAAAGTTACTCTAGTGGTATTCGAAACCTTAGCATTGAGTGCTAGTTGTGTCATAGATAGAAATGATATCTAATTGCTATAAGTATTGTTAATGTAGTGCCTTAGATATTGCTTAAGACTCTAATTCGTCCTTTTTGTTTAATCATTCGTAATTAAATGATAGACAATAGACATTTGAAGTCTCGTATCTAACATTGGAAAAAGCGTCTTTCAATAGTTAGACGTGAAGAGCTTGTCTCTATCACTAGTTAGTCCCTTAGATATATCGTGATATCGTATAAGTTAATTCAATATAATGTATTCTAGTTGTTTTGCGATGAACTTCTCTTTGCATGCGATAATATGTAAGTACTTGATAAGTTTATTAATCATTACTAGTATTAAATTATATCTATCTCTAGTTGCTAGATTCGTCGACTTCGACAACTTAATAATAAAGTTCATCGTAACTTCATTTCATAACGATTCAAATAGCTCCTAATATTAGATTTCGCCATAGTTCGCATATGTATCATGTTTGTTTTGCTAACAACTAAGACATCGTTTGATGTATATCTCGACAACTTGTCTTATTTGTGAGAACTAACAATGTTGACGTAAAAGCTAAAGAGTTTTTGTCATTCTTAGATGCTCTTGCAATGATTCGTCATGATGCTCTTTTATACATTCGTCGATTTTGTCGATAAATATCTAGAGTTTTCCTTTCTTTATTGGAAACTCTTCGATATTATTTCGTAGTATTTGTAGTGTAGCATTTAGCTCATGCTTGTTTGCTAATAATGATTCGTCTTTATTAATCTTAAGTATGTTGTGATTAAACGATTTCTTCGTTTCTATATAATCACTTCTTCTACTAAGTGCGTTTGCTCTATCATTATCTTTGCCTAAAATATACTATATTTTGAACTTATATTGTTCGAGTTTTTCTAATTATCGCATTTGTCTTTTGTTAAGCTATTTAGTAGTAGTGAAGTGCACAAGGTTTTTATGATCTATAAAAATCGTAAGTTTTAATAATTCTTTCGTGTATACTCTTCATGACTTCAAAGAAACTACTATAGCGAGTAGTTTCTTATCATGAACATTATAGTTTTGTTCGATTGACGAGAGTTTTCTCAAGAGATACGTTATTAGATGTTACATGTCTTCATGTCTTTAACTAAAGCATGCATCGATAACTAAATTTAATACGTCGATTTTAATCTTGTTTGACAATCGCAAATCGTACATTTTTAGTATTAACTTCTTCAAGCATTCTAGCTTAAGGTTTTGAAATAATTTTTTTTTTGCGAATTCTTATAATCATGACGTATTCTTTTTCGTGAAATTCGTTAATAATATCGCGTTTGCTAAGTAGTTTTTAATAAACTTCTTGTTGTAGTTTATAAAATCTAAAAAGAATTATACTTTCTTAACATTCTTTAATAATTTTTATTCTTTAATTGTTCGTAGCTTTTTAAGATTTATGCGTACTTTGTGTTGTTCAACGACAAATCTAAGAAAATCAACTTTCTTTTGATGAAATTCGCATTTCTTTAGCTTAAGATGTAAATTTCTTATGTTTAAACATTTCAATACTTTGAAGATATAACTAACATGTTTTTTCAAAATTTTTGAGTAAATTATAATGTCGTTCAAGTATGCTATAATAAATCGATTCAAATATTGTCGTAGTGCATCATTAATTATTTCTTAACACGTTGTCAAGACATTTGTGAGCTCGAACGACATTATCGTGTATTCGTATAATTTATATCGTGTGTAGAAAGCTATCTTTTACTCTTTCTTTGTTTTTATCCTAATCTAGTTGTACGCTTCTCGTAAGTCTAATTTAATAAAATACTTCGCTTCGAATAGTCGATCTTGAAGCTCGTTAATATTAGATAGTAAATATCGATTCTTGATCGTAATATTATTTAGCTTCTAGTAATCGACACATAGACGAAGAGTTTCATTCTTCTTTAATATAAAGAGGATCAAGTATCTTG